>QWCJ01000045.1_pt1 | contig 60673 bp, 57 predicted proteins | sample 1972501 | NCBI WGS metagenome assembly QWCJ01 (sample SAMN09866711, study PRJNA288562) | Human vaginal metagenome isolate term2_vaginal, whole genome shotgun... | isolation source: vagina | host: Homo sapiens | place: USA: California
CATTGCGATCTCCAGCGAGCGGGCCGCGAAATCCGGGGTGCTCATCAAGGACCGGATGGCGCTCGAGCGGATGCGCACCATCGACGTGGTGCTCTTCGACAAAACCGGCACCCTGACCGAGGGAGCGCACGCGGTCACCGATGTCGCGGCAGCTGTCGGCGTCACCGAGGGCGAGCTGCTGGCCCTGGCCGCCGCCGCGGAGGCCGACAGCGAGCACCCCGTGGCCCGCGCCATCGTGGAGGCCGCGGCCGCCCATCCCGAGGCGTCCCGTCGGCAAATCCGTGCAACTGGTTTCAGCGCCGCCTCCGGCCGCGGGGTCCGGGCCACTGTCGATGGCGCTGAGATCCTCGTGGGCGGGCCGAACATGCTGCGCGAGTTCAACCTCACTACCCCGGCCGAGCTCACCGACACCACCAGCGCCTGGACCGAGCGTGGGGCTGGTGTGCTCCATATTGTCCGCGACGGTCAGATCATCGGTGCGGTGGCCGTCGAGGACAAGATCCGCCCCGAATCTCGCGCCGCCGTGAAAGCCCTGCAGGACCGCGGGGTGAAGGTTGCGATGATCACCGGCGACGCCCAGCAGGTGGCCCAGGCGGTTGGCCAGGACCTGGGGATCGATGAGGTCTTCGCCGAGGTCCTGCCCCAGGACAAAGACACCAAGGTCATGCAGCTACAGGACCGGGGTTTGAGCGTGGCCATGGTCGGTGACGGTGTCAATGACGCCCCCGCTCTGACTCGCGCGGAGGTCGGTATCGCCATCGGTGCGGGCACGGATGTGGCCATGGAATCTGCCGGGGTGGTCCTAGCCAGTGATGACCCGCGGGCAGTGCTGTCGATGATTGAGCTGTCCCAAGCCAGCTACCGCAAGATGATCCAGAACCTGGTCTGGGCCTCTGGTTACAACATCCTCGCCGTGCCGCTGGCCGCCGGCGTGCTCGCACCGATCGGGTTCGTGCTGTCCCCGGCCGTGGGTGCGATCTTAATGTCTGCCTCGACCATCGTGGTGGCCCTGAACGCCCAGCTGTTGCGCCGTATTGATCTGGATCCGGCTCACCTGGCTCCGACCGAGTCGAAGGAGGAACACACCACGCCTACTCCGGCATCCACCGCCGTCCACTGATCCACCACTTCTCTCCACTGCCTCCATATGGCCCTGAAAGACCCCACCATGAGGCGCACCCCCTGTTCTTTCCGCTCTCGCCGTGGCCTCCACCCCGGCGCTAGCCGCCTGCGGTGAGGCCCCCGAGTCAGGCAACACCGATGCCACCACCTCGGCCACCAACACTGCGACGACTGAGGCGGACCGGGAGATCTCCGCCGATCACGACGACACGGACATCATGTTTGCCCAGATGATGATCCCCCATCACCAGCAGGCCGTGGAGATCGGGAGGATTATTACAATCCTATTGCTTCACTTTGCGGTTTTACCGGGGGCGGTAGGCAGGAAACGCAAATCTGTTCACAAATTCGCTAAGCGGGTTTTGTGGCACCTACCAGCGACCTACCGACGCAACCAGGCACCGGGTTAGACTGTCTGACATGATTAAAAAACCGTACGCAATTGCTGCTGACTACGTTGCCATCGCCGCGTTCGCGCTGCTCGCGCGCATCGCGCACCAGACCGAAGAGATGCCGCTGAACTTCTTCGGCTGGCTGGAAACCTTCCTGCCGTTCGCGGTCGGGCTGGGGTTGGCGTGGCTGGCCACCCGCAAGGACAAGGGGTGGCTGATTTGGCTCATCACGATCGTGGTGGGCCTGATCATTTGGGGCTTCTACCGCCACAAGCTGCCGCACTACTCGTTCGTCATCGTGGCGAGCAGCATGTCGGCGCTGCTCATGCTGGGATGGCGCGGAGCAGCGAAACTGATCCTGAAGCGGCGTTAGCTCGACAGCCAACCCATGTTGGCCAGGAAGTCGCCGCCTTGGAGGGCGTAGATCATCCACACGAGGTGGTTGATGATGTCACCGGCGATGTCGAGTGCAGAGGAAAGCATGAAATTCTTCTCCTTTGAGTGTTAGAGCGGGCTGATGGTGTGCTTCTTCGGCAGGTCTTGCTCTTGTTTGGTGGCAAGTTGTCGAAGGGCGCGTCGTAACGAGATGCGGGTTTGGGACGGCTCGATCATTGAGTCGATGAACCCGCGCTCGGCGGCGACGTATGGGGAGGTCATGGTTTCGTCGTAGAAGTCCATGAACATCTTCTTCATCGCCTCACGCTGGACGGGATCCTCGATGGCGGCGAGCTGCTTGCCCTGGATCATCACCACGGCAGCAGAGGAGCCCATGACGGCGATTTGCGCGGTCGGCCAGGCGAGGTTGATGTCGCCGGTGAGGTTCTTGGAACCCATGACGGCGTAGGCGCCGCCGTACGCCTTGCGGACGATGAGGGTGACCTTCGGTACGGTGGCCTCGACGACGGCGAATGCTAGTTTGGCGCCGCGGTGGATGAGGCCTTCGCGCTCCTGGTCGACGCCGGGCAGGTAGCCTGGCGTGTCCACGACGAAGACGAGGGGGATGTTGTAGGCGTCGCAGGTGCGGATGAAGCGCGCGCCCTTGTCGGCGGCGTCGGCGTCGATGCACCCGGCCTGGTACATGGGGTTGTTGGCGACAAAGCCGACGGTGCGGCCGTCGATGCGCCCGAAGGCGCAGATGAGGTTCTCGGCGTATCCTGCCTGGATTTCGACGAGGTTCTCGTCGTCGCCGAGCTGCACGAGGAGGTCCATCATGTCGTAGCCGGCGTTGGTGTCGTCGGGCATGAAGGTGTCGAGGGCGGAGTCGTCGAGGTCGTCGTCCTCGGGGGCCCATTCGACGGGGGCTGGGTCGAAGGTGGACGTCGGCAGGTGGGCGAGGAGGTCGCGGACGTAGTCGAAGGCTTCTTCCTCGGAGCCGACGACGGCCTGGATATTGCCGGACTGCTCCTGCACGCGGGCGCCACCGAGTTCGGCGGAGGTGATGTCTTCGCCGGTGACTTCGCGGATGACGTTGGGGCCGGTGACGTACATTTCGGACTGGCCGTCGACGGCGACGACGAAGTCGGTGGTCACGGGCGCGTAGACGGCACCGCCGGCGGACTTGCCCAGCATGATGGAGATCTGCGGGCTGCGGCCGGATAGCGGGAGCTGGCGGCGGGCGATCTCGGAGTACATGGCCAGGGACGTCACGGCGTCTTGGATGCGGGCACCGCCCGAGTCCTGGATGCCGATGACGGGGCAGCCGATCTTGATCGCGAACTCCATGACCTCGACGACCTTGCGGCCGAAGGTGACGCCGACGGAACCGCCGTAGACGGTTTTGTCGTGGGCGTAGACGGCGACGGGGCGGCCGTCGACACGTCCGTAGCCGGTGACGACGCCGTCGGAGTAGACGGCTTTCTCGTCGCCGGGTGTGCGGGCCAGGGCGCCGATCTCAACGAAGGAGCCTTCGTCGAGAAGCGCGGCGATGCGCTGGCGCGGGGTGGTGTTTCCGGCGTCGTCGCGGCGCTTCCGCGAGCGCTCAGAACCGGGGTCCTGCGCTTTTTCTAGACGTGCACGCAGGTCAGCGAGCTTTTCTGCGCTAGTTGCCATTATCAATCCATTCGTTCATGTACTTGCCCACGATGCCAACCGCGGGCTCGTCAACTACTGCCAAATGGTCGCCCGGCAGATGGACGATCGTCAAATCCTTCACGATAGCGCCCCAGCCACCGTCCTCGTCAATGTGGGCGTAGGCCGGCTCCAGGGTAATGGCGCCGTCGTGCATGCGCTCGGCGCGGAACAGCAGCACCGGCACCTGCACGTCCGCCCAGCGGGCGAAGTCGAGGCGGTTGAGGATCTGATTATCGACGAAGGACGCGCGCTGGTGTTCCAGCACCCCGGCGGCGAGCCCGTGCTCGGAGGCGTCGGTGGTGGCGAGGAATTCCGCCAGCATGTTGAGGACAGCGTCCTCCCCTGCTGTCTCCAGCAGGTCGAAGGGCACCGGGAAGTCCAGCCCGTAGGTGTCCTTGGCGAACTTGGCGTAGCGCTCCCAACGCGCCTTGGCCTCCTCCGGGGTGTCGGGGGCGGGCTCTGACGGCTGGGTGGTGTCCAGCAGCGCGATGTACGCGATGCGGTCGTTGCCCAGCTGGTGCGCCACTTCGTAGGCGAGTGCGCCACCGAAGGACCAGCCCGCGAGCACGACCTTGCCCTCGGGCGCGATGCGGTTGATGTCTTCCACGTAGGCCGCGGCGCGCTCTTCGAGGGTGCCCTCGAGGCGCTCGACGCCGTACACCGCGACGTCGTCTGCTAATCGACGAGCCAACGGCTGGTACACCGCACTGGACCCACCGGCCGGGTGGAACACGAACACTGGCGGCTTGGTGGTGTGCTCTGGCTGCTGCAGCACCCGGATGTTGCCTTCGACCTCGGTTTCGAGGCCCTCGCGCACGATGTCGGCGAGCGGCTCGAGCGTTTCCGCGTCCTTGACCTGCTCCGCGGTCACGGTGATGCCGGAACGCTCGCTCAGGTGGTTGGCGATGGCTTCGGCCTGCGCGTCGTCGATGGCGGGCAGCTCGGAGGTCACGCCCGCGGCGGCGGTGCCGGTGAACTTGGCCCACGCGCCGAAGACCATGCGCTCGGAGGCGTCGCGGGGTGCGACGCCGACGCCCTGGGCGCCCTCCGACTTCTCGGTGGGTTCGGCAGCGGCTTCGGCTGGCTCAGCGGCAGCATCAGCGGTCTCAGACTGCACCCCGGCGACCGCGTCCTCGACGATGCGGATGACGTCGGCGACGGAGGCGTCGCGAAGCGTTTGTACTGGCAGTGGCGGGATCTGGAAGTCGTTCTCCACGCGGTTCTTGATGCGCATGCCCATCAGGGAGTCGAGGCCGAGGTCGATGAGCGGTAGCTCGTCGGGGAGGTCCTCGGCGTCGTAGCCCATGGACTCGGACACGATGGAGCGCAGGCGCTGCGCGACGGACTCGCCGGAGTTCGGGTCCCAACGGATGGCGTCGACGTCGGCGAGCTCCTCCACGGCCGGCGCGGCGTCACCAGTAGCCTCAGCTATTGAGTCCTCTTCAACAGCACCGCCAAGGTCGAGCGCGGTAGCGAAGCCCTCCGCAAGCAGCGTGTCCTCGTGGAACACCTTCACGCTCACCCCGCCGAGCGAGGTCGCCGCGATGGTGGTTACGTCGCCCTCTGCAGGCAGTACGTCGTGGTCCTCGTAGGCCACCACCCGGGAGCCGGGCAGGACTTCGGCGGCGACGGCGTCGATAATCTGGTGCGGGCTAAACAGCGTGTCCGCGGCCGTCGAGTACGCGACCTGACCCTCCGGCAGGCGCACCTTCGCGCCGAGCAGCGAGGTGTGCGCGGAGGCGGGGCGCGCGTCGGTCCAGAACTCGGAGCGCTTGAACTGGGTTAGTGGGGCGTCGATACGCGGGCCGCGGCCGTAGAACGCGGTGAAATCGACGGCGGTGCCGGTGACGTAGAGCTTCGCGGCGAGGTCCAAAATGGACTCCACCTCGTCGACCTTGCGCTTGCAAGTGAACAGCAGCTGCGCGTCCGGCTTGCCCGAGGCGAACGCGGTGTTCATCAGGCCCATGATCGCCACCGGGTTCGGTGCGACCTCCACGAGCGTGGTGTAGCCCTCGGCGAACGCGGTCTCGGTGGCCTGCTGGATGTAGACCGGCTGACGCGTCATGCGCAGGAAGTATTCGTCGGTGTGCACAACCTGGCCCGGCTGGTACACCACACGCTCGTCGACGCTGCTCAGCAGCGGGATCCGCAGCGGGTGGGCCTCAATGCCGGCGATCTGCGCGGCCAAGTCACCCAGGATCGGGTCGAGCGCACTCGTGTGCCCGGCGCCGCGCACGCGCATCAGTCGTGCGAACTTGCCTTCGCCTTCCAGCTTCTCGACGAGCCCCTTCACCGCACCAACGGGACCGCCCACGGTGAGCATGCCCGGCCCGGCGAACACGGCCGCTTCAACGCCCGTGCTCTCCAATTGATCGGCGCTCAATTCGACGACGGCCATGGCGCCCTCGGCGTCGGTGTCGGCGGTGAGCGCTTCGCCCTCGCCCATCAGGCGGGCGCGGTGGCACGCGATCACCATCGCGTCCTTCGCGCTGATGCCGCCGGAGGCGTAGCCCGCGGCGATCTCGCCCATGGACATGCCCATCACGGCTGCCGGGCGGATACCGGCGGCGTCCAGCATGTCGGTCAGCGCGATCTGGTACGCGGTCACCGCGACCTGGCCGGTTTCGGTGTCGTAGGTCAGCCCGTCGTCCTCGATGATTTCGATGATGGACCAGCCGGCCTCGAACTGGACGATGGAGTCCAGCTCACGCATCCGCTGCGCAAACAGCGGCGAAGATGCCATGAGCTGCTTCGCCATCTTGCGGTGCTGGGAGCCGAAGCCGGAGTACACAAACACCGGGCCGAGCGCGTTCGGCGAATCCGCCACGGCGATACCGGGGCCGACCTTGCCCTCGGCGACCTGGCGCAGCCGTTTGACGGCCTCCTCGGTCGTTGCGGCGGTAACCACCGCGGCGGAACGGCCGTGGTTACGCAGCGCCAACGAACGCGCAATAGGAATAAGGTCGGCGTCCGGGCGTCCTTCCAGGGCGTCGGCCAGCTCGGCTGCCGCGGACTTGCGCCGCGAGGTCAACAGGCCGCTGACGGGCAGGGCGGCCGTCGATACGCCGGTGAGCGCCTCGGTGCGCTGCGGTGCTGCCTCGTAGTCAGCGGGGTCGAACTCCTTGACCACGACGTGCGCGTTCGTGCCGCCGAAGCCGAAGCCGGAGACACCCGCCACACGCTGGCCGGAGTACTGAGGCCACTCGCGCGGGTCCTCGACGACCTCAAGGTTGTTGGCGTCGAAGTCGACGTAGCGGTTCGGGCCGGCGAAGTTCGCCATGGCCGGGATCGTGTCGTGCTGCAGGGCCTGGACGACCTTGATCAGCGCGGCCACGCCCGCGGCGGACTCCGAGTGGCCGATATTCGATTTCGCGGAGCCGAGCAGCAGCGGCTGGCCAGCCTCGCGTCCGGCGCCGCAGACCTGCCCCAGCGCGGTGGCCTCGATCGGGTCGCCGAGGATAGTGCCGGTGCCGTGGGCCTCCACGAGGTCGACGGTGCACGGGTCCACGCCCGCGTCGGCGTACGCCTGCTGCAACACATCTACCTGGGCCTCCGGGTTCGGGGCGGTCAGACCGTTGGAGTGGCCGTCCGAGTTGGTGGCGCTGCCCTTAATCACGGCGAGGATGTCGTCGCCGTCGGCGATGGCGTCCTCGACGCGCTTGAGCACGATGAACCCGGCTGCTTCCGAGCGGACAATGCCGTCCGCGTCATCAGAGAATGCGTGGATCTTCCCTGAGGGCGAAATCACGCCCAGCTCCGAGAACATCAGGGAAGCGAACGGGTTGGCCAGGATGTTCACGCCGCCGGCGAGGGCGACGTCGGCTTCGCCCTCGCGGAGCGCGCGCACCGCGTGGTGCACCGACACCAGCGAGGAGGAGCAGGCCGTATCCACGTTCATGGACGGCCCACGGAAGTCGAAAGCGTAGGAGATCCGGTTCGGGATCACCGCGCTGGACGCGCCGGTCAGCGCGTACGGGTGCGCCTGCGCCGGGTCAGCGCCCATGAGCATGCCGTAGTCGTTATTCGAGGAACCGACGAACACGCCCACGCGCTGCCCACGCAGCGAGTCGGCGGGGATGTGGGCGTCCTCAAGCGCCTCCCAGGCGACCTCCAGCATGATGCGCTGCTGCGGATCGATATTCTTCGCCTCCAGCGGGGACAGGCCAAAGAACTCGTTGTCGAAGGCGGCGATGTCGTCGAGGTAACCGCCGTCGGTGGCTTCCTCGCGCATCTTGGTGCGCAGGAACGGATCCGAGTTGTACTCGGACCAGCGGCCCTCCGGCAGCGGGCCGGTCGTGACCTCGCCTGCGGCGAGCAGCTCCCAGTACTCGTCCACGTTATTCGCGCCCGGGAACCGCCCGGCCGTGCCGACGATGGCGATGTCGTGACCCTTCGCCTCCACGTCGCGGCCGGTGGCGACGACGTTCGACGCCGCCGGGGCGTCAGCGGTCAGCGCGTGGGCCAAGGCAGCGATCGTCGGGTACTGGTAGGCCACGGTGGGGTCAATGCGTCGGCCCAGTAGCTTCTCCAGTTCCCCGGAGAGAACCACTGCGTCGCGGGACGAGAGCCCGTAGGACTCAAACGGGGTGGTCGCGTCAACGCTTTCCACACCGGTCGTCTCCGCAACCCACTGTTGCAGCCACTGGATCAATGCATTCTCACTCATAGCATCCAACCCTATCGGTCGTGCCTTTCTTTTCGTTATCAGCCTTGGTAGTTCTTCGCGTTGACCTGGCGCGCAATCTTGCCTGAGGAGGAACGCGCGATCTCGTTCGGCGCGTAGAAGCGGATGTCCGACGGCGCCAGCCCGTGCTTCGCGGTCACGGCGGAGCGGATCGCCGCGATGGCGTCTGCATCACCGTCCGGGGTGGCGGTGTCCGCGCGCTCTACCAGCAGCACCAGCTTTTCGACGTCCTCCCCCGGCACCGCAAACGCAGCCACCGAATCTTTACGCACGTGTTCGCTGGCCTCCATGACGGTGGCCTCGATGTCTTGCGGGTAGTGGTTACGTCCTGCGACCACGATGAGGTCCTTGACGCGGCCGGTGATGTAGAGGTGGCCGTCGAGAAGCGTGCCGAGGTCCCCTGTTGCCAGCCAGCCGTCCTTCGGCAGGCCTTCCTGGAGCGTGGCGCCGATGGTGTTGCCGAAGGTGTCGGCGGTGTCGCGCGCGCGGTCCTGGTAGCCGAGGGCGATGTTCGGGCCGTGTGCCCACAGCTCGCCGATGGTGCCAGGCGCGACCTCGTCGTGGGTCTGCGGGTCGACGACGGCGAAGTGCATCCATGACACCGGCTGGCCGTTGGAGGCCATCACAACGCCGCCATCTGTCTCTACCGCAAGCCCCTCGGTGAGCTTGTCACGGTCGAGGGTGACGAACTTGGGGCGGTCCGGGGTCTGCGGGGTGGAAACGAGCAGGGTCGCCTCCGCGAGCCCGTAGGAGGGGCGCATCGCTTTGCGGTCCAGGTTGAAGCCCTCGTAGGCCGCAATGAAGCTGTCGACGCTCGGCTTCGTCACCGGCTCAGAACCGATGACGAGGGCGTCGAGGACGGACAGGTCCAGGTCCTGCGGCGCGTGCCCGACGGCACGAGCGCACAGCTCGAGCGCGAAGTTGGGCGCCGCGGTGAAGACGTGGATGTCCTCCGGGTCGCTCTCGCAGCGACCGAGGCGTTCCACCCAGCGCATCGGCTGCTGGATGAAGTCACGCGGGGTGAATAGCTCGAACTCGCTGCCAAGGATGATCAGCATCATCGAGATGATGATGCCCATGTCGTGGTGCAGTGGCAGCCAGCACGGCACGCGCATCGGCTGTTCCAGCTTCGCCGCCGTATAGATCTGGATGACGTTAGACACGATGGACTCGTTGGTGAGCATCACGCCTGCCGGGTTGCGGGTGGAGCCGGAGGTGTACTGCAGGAAGGACACATGGTCCGACGTATCGACGTCCCCCTCCACCTGTCCGGCCACCCAGCCGGCAGCGAGCGTGTCCGGCAGCGCGTCGACCGCGATGATGCGCGGGCGTTCCTTGCCCGGCAGCTCCGCGAAGAAAGCGCGCACTGCTGGCGCGCCCTGCTTGTTGGTGAGCACCACGTTGGCCTCGGCGTCGGCGAGGACGGCGCGCAGGTGGCCTTCGTGGCCTGGCTCGGTCGGGTCGTAGAGCGGCACCGGGATGTGGCCAGCGTACATGGCACCCATGAATCCGAAGATGTACTCGGGGCAGTTGCCCGCCAGGATGGCCACGCGGTCCCCCGGCTTTCCGATCTGCTGCAGGCGCGCCGCCACCGACTTGATCCGTGTGTTTACTTCCGCGCGCGTGAACGTGCGCAGCGCCCCGTCCGGGTCTGCGGAGTAGTCCCACGAGCGGATGTTGACGGTGTCTGTCGCACCGGCCTGTGCGGCTGCCCCGTAGAGCATCTCGGTGAGGGCCGGGATGGTGAAGTTCGGCGGGAGTTTGATCTGGCCGGTCTCATCAATAAACCGCTGAATCAGTACTTGGAGATCCATGGGCACTCCTTGTAGTCAGGTCCTAGAATTAGTTAGTTTCTAGAAAGAATCAATTACGGACATTGCCCAATCTACAGCCCATTGCGGCGTAGTGGTACCCGGAATCACATCCGGGTTCGTGGCATACATCGCGTGATTGCCGTTGGCCAGCAACAACGCACTCGCGCGGTCCACCGCATTTCCGATATCCTGCGGCGCGTCACAGATGGAATCATTCGGCGCACAAATCTCGTACGCGCGGTCAGCCACCTGGCCGAAGCCACCCTGCCGCGCACCGGTCATCGTTGCGCCTGGCGTCGCCGCGCTCACAACCATCTGCAGCGGGCGCAGCGCAATCTCAGCTCCAACGCCACGCAGCTCAACACCAGGGTTCACGCCGACGCCGTTCTCACGACGCCCGTCCGCAATCATCAACGAGCCCAGCAGGCGCTCCGGCGGCAACGCGTGCGTCCCCGCGCCAATCTGGCTCGTAATATCGCCCGCAATCACCGCGCCCTGCGAGAACCCTGCCACAATGAACTTCGTCGACGGACACTGCTCCGCCACAAACGCAATCTCACCGTTCGCGCGCGCCGTGCCCTCAGCGCGGGACTCGTCGTAGCTCATCTCGTTGCGGCCCTGCGGAGTCTGGATGTTCCGGAACTGCGCCGTGTACGGCACCGTGAACACGCGCACCTGGTCAATCGGGTAGCGCTCCTGCAGCGGCTTCGTAATCGACAGCATGAAGCTGTTCGGGTTCGCCTGCGGGGCGAAGGGGTCGTCGTCAATTGACGATTCCCACGTGCCCGGAATCGAAACGAACTCCACCGTCGGGCACCAATCCGGCTCCTGGCGAGCCTCCGTCGACGTGCCCGGCTCACCCGGCTCAACGACACTCGGCCCGTCCTGGTTCTTGAGCCACTGGAATACCCCCAGCCCAATCGCCGCGAGCACCACAATGACCGCAGCTACAACGCCTGCTCTGCGCATATTACTCCCTTACTTGCACAGCTTGGACTGCGCGGTTTCACCAATCAGCGCCGCCACGGCATTCGCATCCAAATCGGTGCGGCGCTGCTCTACCAGCTGCCCCGCAACCGCATCGCGCGTCACGGAGTCACCATTGCACACCGTCGCGCCCGTCGCCGTCAACTGATCCTCGACGCCCTTCACATTCACGCCGCTTTGCTGCAGCTGGTCAAGGAACGCCTGCTCTTTCGGGCTAAACGTCGGCGCCTGCTCCGGAATCGAGGTCACCTCGCGCGCCGGCTGATCCGCCGGGCCCTGGTTTTTCGACGCCGGCTTCGCTCCCTCCGACGTCGTCGCCTTCGCAGTGCCAGACGCCGACGACGTTGCCGTCGGCGGGGCCTGCGTCGCCGTTACGTCATCGCTTTCCACCGTCGTGCCACCGCAGGCCGCCAAGCCCAACGCGAGGCAGAGGCTTGCGCTCGTCAGCAGTCGCTTCATCGCCGCTCCTTACTTCCGCTCGCGGACCACGCCGTTGACCTGCTCCAGCGTTCCGTGCTGGAAGTCAATCACCAGTCCACCGGCAGGGATTTCGCGCATGTCCGAGGTCGGCCAGCCCATCGCGCCCTGCTCGTAGCCGCGCTTGCCCCACTCCTCGAAGATGTCGCCATAGAGCACCACGTGTGCGCCGGTCTCTGGCGACCAGTAGATGTTGCCCTTCTCGAACTGCTGGAAGAACCCTCCGCGGATCGCGATCTCGTTGCTCTTCGGGTAGCCCAGCGCGCTCGTCGCCGTGCCCAGCTCGCCGTACTTCTCGGCGATCGCGCCGTGGACAATGTTGTGGCTCTTATCCGGGTTGCGGGTCAGGAACCCGCCCTGGAACTTCTGCACGTAGCCCTTGCCCACCTGGTTCGCCTCAGCAACCGGGTACTTCAGGTCGCCCGTCTCGTAGCCGTTCTCGCCCCAGGCCTTGAACATGTCGCCAGGGATAGCGTAGGCGCCAGTCTGCGGCGTCCAGTAAATCGAACCGTTCTCGAAGTGGACGAAGCGGCCGACGCCGTCCGGCGTCTTAGTCTCACCGGTGGTCGGGAAACCGAGCCAGCTCGACGCGCCACCCAGGCCGCTGTACTTCGCCAAAATCGCGCCGAACAGCGGGTACGCACCCGTCTTCGGGGACCAGAACGCGGTACCACCACGGAAGTCCTCGGCCTTGCCCTTGCCGTCAGCGACGTCGTACTCGTTATTCACGCAGCTGCCGATCACGCCAGACTTCGTCGCCTCAGCAATCGCGCCCACCGGGTTGCAGTCCGAACCGCGGTCCGCCTCCGCCAACGCCAACGCATTCGCGATGTACGGCCAGGCCTGCGTCATCTCAAACTGCCAGTACTCCCAGGAGTGCACGCCCGACGGACGGAACTTCACAACCGGCTTCACCGGCGTCCGCGACGCGTAATCGACGAAGGTCTGCGTCGACAAGCGAGAAATCACCTCAAGCCCGACACCAGCCGGGTTCGCAGCGCCCTTCGCCACCGACTCCGGGTTACCAAAGTCATCGCGGCCCGAGCCCGAGGACACGTACACCGTCATGTCCTTCAACGCCTCAATGCCAAGCTTCGGGTCGTGGTCAATCCAGTCCTGCGACCCAGCCGGGCCCCACATCGCCTCCGAGTCGTAGCCGCCCGCATCCATCTGCGCGGCCTTAATCGCCGTCGGCATACCTGTGGTCGTGGTGTCCAAGTAGCCAGAGAAGGAACCCACGAACTTGAACAGGTGCGGGTTACGCTCCGCCAGGTTAATCGCGGCGGTACCACCCATCGAGATGCCCACCACAGCGCGGCTGTTGTTCGAGCGGAACTCGTTGTTCAGCACCGGGACGAGCTCCTTCGTCAAGAAGGTCTCCCACTTGTAATTCTTCCCGTTGTTCGGGCGCTGCCAATCCGAGTAGAACGAAGACTCGCCACCAACCGGCAGGATCACGTTCACGTTCTTGTCAGCGTAGAACTGCTCAATATTCGTCTCGATGGTCCAGCCATTCTCATCATCACGAGCACGCAGACCATCCAGCGCCCACACCTCAGGGAACTTCGCCTGCGGATTCGAGTGCCAGTCACGCGCCAGCAGGATCTGCACCTGCATCAGCTGCTCCGGCATCGCCGCCGAACGAATAAACACAGCCACGCGGCGGTTCGTCAACCACTCAATGCGGTCCACGCTCACACCTTCAGGCAGGCCCGGGATCTGCGGGTTCTTATCAACCTCAATCGGCGTCCGCTTCGGCGGGTCCGACGGCCGAATATTATCCGACAGCCCACCACGGTTACTCGACAGCGGCAACGACGACTGCGCCGCAGCCGACGTCGACAACACCGGAACTAACGACGCCACCATCGGCACCGCTGCCGCAACAATCGCAGCCTTCTTCATCCGATTCATAGGGGAACGGGTCTCACGCATGAATTTCCTGCCTCAACTCTTCTTCTGGGCTTTTGCCATTTTTTGGGTGTGCACAACCAGCGCCGCGTGCTCTACGACCAACTCCGAGGGTTCCCCTCCCCCGGAATCAACCAGCGACGGCGCTAACAAATCACTCTAAAGGTTAAGTATGCCTTGAGAGTTTAGCCACCAGACACGCCGGAGCGCCACCGAGTTATTTGGCGTTGGGTGGGGCGCGTGCACCAAATCCCCTCGGCGAGGGCCTGCGAACTGGGTGTTTGCAGATCAGCGCGCGAAAATCCAGGAATTTGGTGCACACCGGAGTTAGGCAGACACCAAATTCCCTCCCGCAAGCCACGCCACCTGGGGAAACGCAAAACCCGCCCACCAAACCAAGGAATTTGGTGCGCAGATCGGGGAGCGAGTGGCAGAGGACGCAATTCATGCTCGGGGACGGGGTAAAAGCCCAGGTCGTCAAAACTGGGGTGCGTCTTTTGTCACTCACCCTCGTACACCAAGCACCAAATTCCCTCAGCGAGAGTCAGCGACCTGGGCGTTTGCAGATCAGCACGCGAGAATCCAGGAATTTGGTGCACACCGGAGTTAGGCAGACACCAAATTCCCTCCCGCGAGCCGCACCACCTGGGGAAACGCAAAACCCGCCCACCAAATCAAGGAATTTGGTGCGCGGGAGCCAAGAAGTGCAAGGGCCAAAAACTACCAGGCGTTCATCACGTTGAGGATGCGAGGCTTCGTGTACTCAAGCTGCTGGCCGAACTGTTCCCAGTTGTGCAGGCCAACAGGTGTGAACACGGCGGTGTGCTTGACGCCGGTGGCTGTGGCCTTGGCGCTCCACAGGCGTGTGGTGAAGTTCGCGACCATCTCCAGCGCGATGCCGGCGGCCTTGTGCTGTGGCAGGTAGCGGTCGTCGCGTGCGGATGGAGTGCCGCTTCCGGCGGAGACGTAGACGTCGCGGCCCCGCAGGTTACCCATGTTCAGGAATGGGTCGTTCTCGTAGCGGCGGGGATCAAAGATGGAGCCCCACATGGCGTTGAGGTTGTAGAGGCCGCCGTCGAGAAGTGCGAGGCGCAGCGCGGTTTGGGCGCCGGGGATGGTGGTGGTGAGGTAGCCCGAGTAGGACAGCACCTGGCGGAACTGCTGCGGGTGCAGCGCGGCGAGGTTGATCGCGGCGGTGCCGCCCATGGACAGGCCGAGGATGGAGTTGTTCGTCGGGGATACGCCGAAGTGGCGCTGCAGGTATGCGGGCAGCTCCTTGGACAGGAAGGTGTCCCACTTGTAGGTGACGGGGCTGTTGAAGTTGTAGGTGGCTGGCGCGTTCCAGTCGGTGTAGAAGGAAGACTGGCCGCCGACCGGCATCACGAGGGTGATGTTGTGGTTGACGAAGGTGCGTGCTGCGTTGACGTCTTGGACCCAGGCGTTGGTGCGTTCGGTGGCGCGGAGGCCGTCGAGCATGTAGAGGCCGGCGTTGCCGCCGCGCTGAGCGGGCTGGATCTGGACGGTGATGTGGCGGCCCATTGCTGGCGACCAGACGGTGCAGCGTTGTACCCAGTAGCCGACGCGGTCCCATTCGCAGGTTCCGGTGGAGTCGGGGCGCAGCCAGTCACGGTTAGCGGCTTGTGCTTGGGGGGCGGCGACGATCATCGACAGCGCGGTCAGGAGCGCTACCACTAGGCCCATGAGTCCGTGGCGGTTCTTCATACAGCGTTTCCCTTTCTCAGCAGTTTGCTACCAAACTACACGGGTACCGCTATGGATACCCAAATCCTCGCCTTGGCTGAGCCGTGCCTGTTCATCGTCTGTGAGGTAGCTGAGGTAGGTGGAGGGGTCGTCGGAAAGCTGGAGGGTTCGGCCGTTACCCAGCGAGTATTTGATGTTCTTCCAGAAGCGTTCGCGGCTCATTGGCTCGCGGGAGGTGGCGAGCAGCTCGGCTATTTCGGGGCTACGGAGTGCGGCGCGGGCTTGGCGCGCTTCCTCCTGGTCGATCCACTCGGGAAGCTTTGAGAGGTCGACGGCCGTGTCCGCAACTTGCCATTCGGCGGCGAGCTGCTTGTCGTGCCCGACGCGCCCTTCGGGGTCGCGCGGCATGCGGGCCGCGAGCGGTGTGGCGAGTCCGACGGTGTCGAGGACGCGGACGTCGAGAGGCGCGTTCATGCTGGTCATGCCGAGGTTGATCAGGTAGAGCGACAACTGGTAGGCCTGCAGGTTACTGTCTGCGTCGGGGACGCGGGGGCGCGGGTACCAGGAGTAGAGCTCCGGGTCGCGGCTGATAAGCCCCGGTGCGATCTGCGCAGCACCAGCGTCGCGTGCCTCAATGACGACGTCCGCGTAGTTCGTCATGAGCTTCGAGGTCAGGAAGTCTTCGGCGTAGCGCGGCGGGTGCTGCGGGTCGCGGTTGACGGCCATGGTCCAGAATTCGCGCTCATCGACGATGCCCAATTCTTTGGCTGATCGTTCGTGAATATCATCGTCGAGCGGGTGGGCACGCACCACAATTATCGACGCCCACACCACCAACACCAGCGCAACCACCACGTTGAGGCGCGTCAGTGGGGCGGCCATCATCGGCAGCAGCAGCGCGAAGAGCGGCAGCAGCCACATGCGTCCGTGCATGAAGTCGCCGCCGACGCGTAGCACGTACAGGATGTGGATCAGCGCGCACCCCACGACGAGCGCCACGATGGCGGCGCGACGTCCGGTGACGAGGAGGCGTCGTAAAGAAATAAGGAGTACCGCGATGACCAGCAGGAGCGGCAGGTACAGCGCGTAGGGCCCGATGAAGTCCCAGGCGTACTTGGCGCCTTCGGCCCACTCGCTGCCGGAGGCGGACTTGGCCACTGCGGTGTGCGGGGTGAGCAGACCGTAGTAGCCCATGCGGAAGATCTGGCACGCGGCGGGCACGGGCAGCGCGGCCGCCAGGATGCCGAGCGTCTTGCGCGGCGAGTACACGAGCAGGACGAGGCCGGTGAGACCGCCGTAGAGCGCGAGCTCTGGGCGGACCAGCCACGACAGCCCGCACCAGAAGGCCAGCCAGTAGCCGACCACGGGGGCGGCGCGGCGTGCGGTGCCACCCGCCCACTGGACGAGCAGCGCCCACCACGCGGCCAGCCACAGCAGGGACAGGCCCCACTCAAGGCCGGAGGTGGCGAAGTCGCGCGCGGGCGGCAGGGCGAAGTAGACCAGGATGCCCAGCGGCACCACCGCCGCGGAGCGCCAGAACCTGCCCGCAGCGTAGGTGGCCAGCACCGCCGCGACGACCGTGCACAGCAGCGCGAGCCACATCGCGATGGTTTCCAGGCGGGCGTCGCTGACCATCGCGAACGCGGTGATCAAGTACTGCCACAGCGTGGAGGTGTTCGCCTCCACGCGCTCACCGGCATTGAAGACTGGGCCATTGCCGGCCAGCAGGTTGCGCACGGTGCGCAGGACGATGAGGCCGTCGTCAGACATCCAGCGCCTGGTCCACCCGCCCCAAAATGCGAACACGCCCGCAATGGCGCACGACAGCAGCAGCGTCACCCGGGCGTTGATCTTCATTGCGCCAATGTTACTAAGCCAGCGCTGGCACCACGTAAACTGCCAGCACAATGCACAGGATCCAGGCCGCGGCCAGCATCTGCAGCACGCGGTCTTCCAGGGCAATCTCGTCAGGCGCGCCGCCGTGACCACCGTCAACCTTCGCGGCGTAGCGCAGGATCGCGATCACAAACGGCACCATCGAGATCTGGTACCAGACCGCGGCCGCGCCCTCGACCGAGTTGGAGAGCTGGAAGCCCCACAGGGCGTAGCTCATCACGACGGCGGTCGCGGACAGGGTCCACACGAAGCGCAGGTAGGTGGCCGTGTAGCCCTCCAGAGCCTTGCGGATCTTCGCGCCCGTCTCCTGCGCCAGCAGCAGCTCCGCGTAGCGCTTGCCCGACGCCATGAACAGCGAGCCGAACGCCGCGACCAGCAGGAACCACTGCGACAGGTCAATGTTCGCAGCCACACCACCGGCCATGGTGCGCAGCATGAACCCGGAGGACACCAGCGCGATATCAATGACCGGGATGTGCTTCCAGCCGAAGCAGTAGCCGAGCTGCAGCGCAATATAGATGCCAATCACGAGGGCGAGGGCGAAGCCGTCCGTCGCTAAGAAGGAGAGGCCAAGCGCTGCGACGATGAGCACCACCGCCATCGCGTAGGCCAGGTTGATCGGCAGCATGCCCGAGGCGATCGGGCGGAAGCGCTTCGTCGGGTGCTCGCGGTCACTGTCCACGTCGCGGGCGTCGTTGACCAGGTAGATCGAGGAGGCGCCGAAGCAGAACACCACGAACGCCAGCAGCACGTCCAGCGCGGTGCGGGACGTCCAGGCCTCCGTCCCAGCGGCCAGTGGAGCCGCCAGTACCAGGACGTTCTTCACCCACTGCTTCGGGCGAAGGCCCTTCACCATGGCGTCGGGAAGGTTCTTGGGCGGGACGCGTACCTGCTGGTAGTCCACGCCCTCGGTGTGGGGCTCCGGCTTCAAAAAGGGTTCGTGCGGTTGCGTGTTGCTCACTTCAGCTGCCTTTCCACCTTGATCGTCGCTTTGGCGCACCCGGCGCCGAGCAAAGCACCGACAATAGTATCCGTCGGGTAGTGGACGCCAAGGAGGTTGCGGGAGAACATCATCACGGGCACGAGCAGCAGCGGCCACTTCTTGCCCGTGATGTCCATCAGGTGCACCGCGGCCGCGCCCGTGTTCGTCGCATGCGAGCTAGGGAACGACAGTTTCGACGGGGTGGCCACGCCAATGTTCACGCGGGGGTCATGCGGCCTTGGGCGCCGCACAATCCGCTTGATGACGACGCTCGCCGCGTGCGCCACGAAAGTGCCCACGCCCAGCGCCAGCCACTTCGAGCGCCTCTTCTTATCGACGCCCGCCCCGAGCCCCGCGACGGCCAACCAGCCAAGGTCGTGCTCGCCGAAGTGGCTCAAGCCCCTGGCCGCCTTGACGGCTGCCGGGGTGTACGCCGCGTTCTGGATCGCGACGAGAATATCAGCCTCACGCTTGCTCATCGAACACCTTCCCCCAGTTCTCAGCGCTGGTCAGCGCTGGTTTCGCGGCTTCGTACTGCTGGCGTAGCTCCTGCCAGCGCTCCTTGATTTCTTCCTGTAGCGCCTTGGTTTCGCGCAGCAGGTCGTCGGCAAGCGCCTTGTTGCGCTTGCGGAACGCCACACCCGTGCCACCTGCCGTGGCCACCGTCGCCGAGTCGAGGCGAGCAAGCGTGAACCAGCGGGCCTCCTCTGCGGTGAGGTTGAGCTGCGGCGCCTGCCAGTGCTCCTGGTTCTCCTGGGTGAACTGGTGGCGCAGCGCCTTGACCGCCCACGGGATCTTCTTCAGCTTGGCCAGGCGCCCGCCGATGTTCTTGGTGGGTACGCCCGGCGCGCCCGTCGGCGCTGGCAGCTCCGTTGCGGAGGAGACGACCTTGGCGTCGTCGTAGTTGGCGCGGATCTTCTGGATGCGCGGCAGCGAGGTCTCGAGGATGTCGAACAGCTGGTCCGGGCCTGCGAGGAAGTCCTTCATGGCCTCCAGCTGGATGGCCATGGTGGAGTACTCCATGCACATGATGTGCTTGTAGGTGGACTTCAGCATGTTCTTGAGCATCGCGTCCGGGGTCTCCGGGCCGTACAGGGAGGCGACGATGAGGCGGTTACGCATGTGGAAGTAGGCCTGCCAGTCGATGGCGTCGTCCTTATCGGCCCAGGCCATGTGCCAGATGGCGACGCCCGGCCAGGTGACCGTCGGGAAGCCGGCTTGCTTGGCGCGCAGGGCGTACTCGTTGTCGTCCCACTTGATGAACAGTGGCATCGGAAGGCCGAGCTTCTCCGCGACGACGCGTGGGAAGAGGTTCATCCACCAGCCGTTGTAGTCCACATCGACGCGGCGGTGCAGGGCACGCGACGTCGTCTTGCGAGGGTCCAGCTCTTCTTCCTCAGTGCCGAGGTAGCCCAGCGGGTACTTGGCAAAGTCGTGGTCGTACACCGCGTGCTCCGCGGCGCGGAACATGAACACATCCTTATCGACGGCCTCTCCCGTCGTCCGCAGCTGCGACCGGTCCTGCAGGTTCAGCATCTGGCCGCCGACCAGGATCGGGGCCTTCGCGTAGCGGGCGGCCTGCACCGCGCGCAGGATCGAATCCGGCTCGATCGCGATGTCGTCGTCCATGTAGAGGATGTATGGGGCGTCCGTGGTGCGCAGCGCCTCGTACATGATGCGGCCGTAGCCGCCCGAGCCGCCCAGGTTGCCCTGGCGGAAGATCTGCAGCTTACCCTGCAGGTTCTTCTCCGCTTCCTTGAAGTCCGGTAGGTCAGACGGGTGCTGGTCGCCCTGGTCGGGCATCAGCACATCGGAGATGGATTCGAGCACGAACGGGTCCTCTGCCAGCGCGTGCAGGGCGTTGACGGCGTCGCGAGGCCTATTGAACGTCGGGATGCCCACCGCGACCTGCTTCGGCTCCGGGCCGGTGGTCGTGCCGTCCGGCATCGTCTGGGCCTCCGGCTCCTTGTCGGAGAACCAACCCGCGTTGCGGATCGTCGTGTCCGTTTCCGCCGTGACGTCGAACCACAGCCAGCCGCCGTCCTCGAAGTTGCGCAGCGGCAGCACTACCTCCAGCACGCCGTCGCTGGCCTCAGCGTTTTGCACAGCGATGCGCTTACCGTCGTGCTTCGAGCGGTAAATGGAGACAGTCGCCTGCCCCTCGACCTCCATCGCCAGCACAACGTTTTCCAGCTGCGACCAGCGCCGCCAATAGGATGCCGGGAACGCGTTGAAGTACGTCTCGAAGGAAACTTCCTCCCCGGCGGGGATGGATACGCTCGTCCGGTCCGCCCACGTCAAGCGCTGCTTGTTCTGCTCTGCCTCGATGAGGTACAGCATGCGGACGTCGTGCGGTTCGCCCTTCTTCGGCATCAGCACTCGCTGAAGGACTTCTACTGCAGTCGTGGTTTCCACAGGTCTCACTTTCGGTGCTTAGTTAGAGTTTCGCCCTAAGCGTAGTGCGTTCGCGGGCGCCGGTGCATGTTCGGCGCTCTCATATGTGGGTGCACATAAAAATCTGGCGGGCACCAACCCCCTTGTCGGTGCCCGCCAGTTCGCGTTCGCTCTGTGTTAGTTGTTAGTTCGATGCGCGGTCGATCGCCTCAAGGATCGTGCGCGTATCGTACGTGAGCAAGTATTTGAGGAACTTCATGACACTCTCCCTTCGGTTTCATTTACTTTGTTGACCGTTTGTTAACTTGCTGTTTACTTTAAAGAATTAGTGGGTGAAAGTCAAGCATTTATTTTCACCCACTATCTCGCTTTTCCGTTTACGCAGTTCAGGGCAGCCTTTCGACGCCCCCACCGTTACCCCTGTGACTGGTGTGAAACTGTGCTAGGTTGCAACCATGAACCGCAAAGCCCTCGGAGCACTCGCCGCCTACTGCTGCGTCGTCATTGCGTTAACAATGTGTAAAGCGTTCTTCCGCATCGGCTACCTCTGGGATCCAGCCAACCAACGCCGCCGCGGCCTCTCGCTGCAACCCCTCGCCGAGCTTCACGACGCCCAATCCTGGTTCGCGCCCATCTTCGGCTACGGCGGCAACATCGCCTTCTTCATCCCCATCGGCGTGCTCGCATACGTTGCCTTCCGCGACGCCCGCTGGGCCGTGCTGTTCGGGTTCGGGCTGAGCCTGGCCGTCGAAACGGGACAATACATCTTCTCGCTCGGCTACTCAGATATCGACGACCTCCTCATGAACACCGTGGGCACCCTGGTGGGCGTCGGCATCGCGCGCGCATGCGGCCCGCGGCTGCACACCTTCTGGATCATGCTCGGCTACGTCGTGCCACTGTGCTTCCTCGGCCTCGTACTCGCCGGCGAGCGACTCGGCGACCCCTCCAAGGTCACCGAAGTCTACTGACATGCACTAGCCTTGCAACCTATGGATTTCTTGATTGGCGGGGCAGGAATTTTGCTCTCAGCGTTTGCTGTCATGTTCATCTCAGGCTCGACAGGCGCTATCATCGCGGCCGCCTGCGCGATCGTGGGAGTGGTGTTCCTTATTAAAGGTGCGCAGCGCTAGCGCCTCCGCACCAGCTGGACCGCGCTCAACAACACCACCAGGCCGATGGGAATGAGGAACATAAAGAGGTTGATGATCGGCAGGGACATCTCCGCCCGATACTCTTCCCACCGCGCCACCGCCATCGACCCCCACCCGACCACCAGGCACACCGCGGCTACCCACGCCGTCACAACTGCCCTTCTGTAGCCGCGCCCCCACGCAGCTTGCGTGAACCAAACCGCGCCGCCCAGCGCGAGCAGCGCCGTCGATGCCTCCACGATGCCGCACACCAAGGTCATAGTCATGAATTCCACGGAGCTACCGAGCAGGATCTGCGTACCGATCGCCAGCGCGAGGCACACAACCATCGCCGTCGCGTAGGTCCGGAGAATGCTTCGAGGTTCCATGTGCACATGGTACAGAGGTTTGCCGTCCTATCCTTTTGAAAAAGCTCCCAGTTCATCCGCAATTCGGGGAACGATCCCGCCCATCAGCCTAGATTTCGCTGCGTTTCCCCAGTTCGCCGCACCAGAAATCCAAAATCGTTCCCGGACTTGGGAACTTTTTCAGTGGCCGCCATACGCGAACAGCACGTCAATCCCTCCGCTACGGACCCAACGCCCCAATCGGCGCAACAATCACACCGTCCGCACGCCTGTGGACCGGACCCCCTGAGGTCACGATGAGCAAAACTGTTTCCTGTTCAAGCTGATCCGCAAACCGTTTAAGCGTATCTGCGGCGTGGTCAAGAATCTCTGGCGTATAGCCAAGCTTCACTTCGACGAGTAAATCAACATCGTCAAAGCTGACTACGGCATCCACTTCGAGCTTTGTATTCAGCCTTGCGTGGTACACCGTCTTGCCAGTCAACGCGCGTAGTTCGTGCACAACGAGCGACTCAAACAGTTGCCCAAAATAGCGGGCATCCTGCATCAGATGATGTGGGCCTCGCTCAAGGACAGCCATGGCGAACGAAGGGTCAGCGAGGTGACGCTTGGGAGACTTTCGCAACGTTGCTTTTGTCCTCAGGTGAGTCGACCAGGCTGGTTGATCCACGGAGACGAAAATCCGAGAAAGTGCGTCAAGGTAGTCACGCGCTGTATCGCGACTCACTTCGACGTCGGTTGCAATCGTCTGTAGGTTAAGCTCTGTCGCGACGGCTCTTGCAATAGAGCGCAAAACTCTACGAACCCGTTCCGAGTCGCGAGTCACATCCCCAACCGTGTGAATGTCTACGCCCGCAACTGTTTGCATGTAGTCGCGGACGTTTTGAATGGCATCTTCCAAAGAAAGATCCACGTTGTAGGGCAGGCCACCACGACACATCCGATTCGCTAAATCCGCAAATGCGAGTGGCGGAGTTGCAAAAGCAGGAGACTTGCCAGCAACGACATCCCGCAAAGATACCGAGCCATCCGATTCGCCCGATTCAAATAGCGTCATGGTCGACATCGTCAATCGCGCAAATCTACCTGCCCCGGAGTGGCGAGTCGCGTTCACCCCAGGCGCTGTCGAGCCTGTGAAAATGAACTGCCCTTTCGCTTTGCGTCGATCAATTTCGTGTCGCGCAAAATCCCACAGGCGAGGATGCAGTTGCCACTCGTCGAAAAGGCGAGGTGCCTCCCCATCGAGCAGCAACCGTGGATCGGTAGCCATCGCCAATGGGACGCTGGGATCGGTTTCAACATTCAAAATGCTTCCCGCTTGTCGGCTTGCCGTCTCTGTTTTCCCGCAGCCTTTTGGTCCCTGGATGAGCACCCCACCTTGCCGCCGAAGCGCTGCCTCTAATTGAGCGTCCGCAATGCGGGCAATATACGAATCCACCATGAGGATAAATCATAGCCATGAACTGCCTATTCCACACTTTGAAATGGTTTCACTCGTCATTTTGAAATACTTTTACTCGGCAGTTTGGAATGGTTTTACTCGCCACTTTGAAATCCACTCCTACCAAAACCGAAAATCTGCTACAGCCTTGCCCCCGCCTGGAATACGAGACACGTTGTGCGGCCCCGCTGCCGGGATAGCCGCGCGTAAATCTGCTAACGCCACCGAAGCCATTCCTATCCGCTCGACTGAGAGAGGCTTCATGGCTACGTCTCCATCCTCGGCAGCTCAGGCTGCAGAGAATCGGCCGCTGTCCATTATGTTTGCGGCGGCGCTTGCTGCGTTTATCGCTACGTTTAATGAAACGTTCCTCAACGTCGGCTTCACCAACATCATGGCCGACTTCAACATTGGCGTCTCGACTGTCCAGTGGCTCGCCACGGCATACATGCTGGGCGCGGCCGTCATGACGCCCACCGCGGGTTTCGTCTCCGACGGCGACGTGCTCGACGTCATCGGCGACTCCGTCCCGGCGCTCACCACACCGTATGCGCTGCTCGCGCACAACGACTCGACGGAGTTCGGTACCGACGTCGCCGTAGTCCTCGACCGGCCAATCGTCTCCATCGCGACCAAGTCCGTCATCACGGTGAACGTCAACAACGACCTCGGGCACATCTCCTCCGTCCTCGCCGATAAACACCTAAAGAAGGCGCTGGTTGTGGCGGATGACGACACCGTCGTGGGCATCATCAACCGCTCCGACATCAACCGCTACCTCGTATCGACGTTCGTCGACCCGGTCCCGAGCGCCTAGACAAGGATTGCCCATTAGGCAAGGCATACCTTAGAGTGGTCACGTTAGGTCAGGGAGACCTAACGCGAAATTCTTTAACCACCTACGAAAGGTGCAACCTTGACACTCTTTACCCCTCGCGCCCTGAAGGGGATCGCAGCCACGTTCACTGCGGCGCTCATGCTTGCCAGCTGCTCCACCGGATCAAGCGATTCGACAACCGCTCCCGAAACCTCCAATGCCAACGGGTCAGAGGAGCGCATTGTGACAATGGGTCTCGGCGACGTCGATACGGTCCTTGCGCTCGGTGAACAACCGGTCGGTTACGCCACCTGGCAACAGGAAGGTTCGGGAGACCCTTCCGGACTTGGACCATGGGCCAAGGACAAACTCACAGTCGACCCAAACCCGATCCGGGATACGACCACCGAGTTCAGCACCGACACTGCCGAAAGAGTTGCCTCGCTCAACCCGACAAAGATCATTGCGGTGAACAGTGGTCTCGAAGCTGACAAGAAGGCGCTGCTCGAGCAAATTGCGCCAACTACCTTCCACTCGGATGCATACGAAGATTGGCAAGTGCCGTGGGATGAGCAGATTAAGGAAATCTCCAAGGCGTTGAATAAGGAAGCCGAAGGCGAAAAACTCATCGCCGCTTCCGAGCAGGCTTTCCAAGATTTCCGCGAAGCTCACCCTGAGTTGCAAGGCAAAACAGCGGTAATCGGCATGCCTTACGACGGAAAGTTTGGCGTATACACCTCGGGCGACGGCCGCGGCTCCTTCATTGAAAAGCTTGGTTTCAAGATCCCAGAGAAGTTCAACGGCGATGGCTCCAGCTTCTTCCTCGACTGGTCGCCTGAAAACTACGTCGACTTCAACGACGTGGACTACCTCTTCGTGCTGGACTACTACGGCGCAATCGATGCGCTGAAGAACGACGAGAATTTCATGGACCTTGATGTCAACAAGCGTGGCGGGGTCTACTGGCTAGACACCGATACCGCCAATGCAATGAGCATGCCGAACCCCCTCACCATCCCGTACGCAATCGAGCAAATCAAAAAGTCGCTCTAGAAGTGGTGCTTACCGGGGGACAACCAGTGGGCCCCCATTTACCGGGTCGGTTGCCACGACAGCAGGCAGATCAAAAACGCTGTTCAGCAAAGTCTCCGTGACCACCTCGGCAGGCGCACCGACCGCACGAACCTCGCCACGCTGCATCACGATAAGTTGATCCGAGTAGCGTGCTGCGAGGTTCAAATCATGCAACACCATGAGCACGGTTCGCCCCTCTTGATCAGCGAGTCGACGTACGAGCGACAAGACCTCGACGGAGTGAGACAGGTCGAGGTATGTCGTCGGCTCGTCCAAAAACACGAGCGGAGTGTCCTGCGCCAAGACCATCGCGATCCAGGCACGCTGGCGCTGTCCGCCAGAAAGCCGTTCGAGTGGACGATCTGCAAACTCTGCAATATTGGTCAGTTCCATCACCGCATCAACCGCACGCGCATCCTCAGCAGAAGCCTGTCGTAGCCAAGACTGATGCGGGTGGCGTCCGCGGCTGACCAAGTCACGAACCGTCAGTCCCTCGGGGGCGACAGGCGTCTGTGGCAATACTGCTAGCTGACGCGCAATCTCTCGGCGCTTCATTTTCGACGTGTCTACGCCGTTCAGCATTACCGTGCCGCCATCGCGCGCAATAAGCCCTGCTGTAGCTCGCAACAGCGTTGACTTGCCGCAACCGTTGGGGCCGATGATTGTGGTGACACCGCCTTGGGGCACGTCGAGATCAATGCCGTCAACGATGACGGAAGCCCCATAACTCACCTTGAGATTTCGAACCTGAAGCATCATACGGACACCTTTCGTGTTGCGCGTAGCAGTGTGTAGAGCAGTGCTGCGCCACCAATCGCAGTTGTAGCTATGCCCACCGGCAAGTTCCCCGGCACCAGGGTGCGCACTGCTAAGTCTGCGCCAGACACAATCGCCGCGCCAGCGAGCATCGCTGTTCCTAAAGGTGGCGTTGCTGCTTGTGTGATCTTGCGTCCAATCTGTGGCGCAACAAACGCCACAAAAGCTATCGGACCAGACGCCGCGACGGCCACCGATGCCAGCACTACAGCCATGAGCATGAGGATGAGTTGCATATGCCGGGGCTCCACCCCGAGGCCAGCAGCCGTATCCTCCCCGAGCGAGAGCGCCTGCAGATTGAAGGCTGCCCACCGCAAGAACGGAACGACGACTGCCAGCGCAATAAGTACGGCGAGTGCATCGCGCCAGCTAGCAGAACCCACCGAGCCGGTCACCCACGCCTGCGCCTTGCCCACGTCACGATAGTCGGCGCGAACGAGCAGGAACGAGGTATATGCCATCGCCAGTGCATTGATAATGATCCCGGCGAAGACAAGCTGGAAAGACCCGAGACCCGCGCCACGGCTCAGCCACCAGATTGCCGCAGACACTGCTAATCCACCGAGGAACGCACTGAGCGGGACCCCCAGAAGATGCAGCAGCATTCCGGAGCTTCCACCAGCAAGTAACGCAGTCAATGCGAAAGCGGAGGCACCCGAAGTGACGCCCAAGATGTCTGGGCTCGCCAATGGATTCCTCGTGATGGTCTGGAAGATCGCCCCCGCAAAACCAAGCGCAGCTCCTACTCCCAAAGCAGTTACCACCCGCGGCAGACGCCACTGAACAATCACCGTACGAGCCAATTCTGTGGATTGGCCCATGAGCGCAGAAGCGACATCCCGCACCGTAAGCCCGAAGTCCCCGACTATAACGCCGCCAATGGCCGCGGCGAAAGCCAACACCGCAAGGACACCATTCGTCACGAAAACCCGCATCACAGTTTCGCCCCTTTGCGCAAGAGGTACAGGGCAAATGGGGCACCAACGAAGGCGAGCGTGATGCCCACCTGCAATTCGCCGGGCCTGGCGATGACGCGGCCGATAACGTCGGCAAGCAAAAGCAACGTGGCCCCAGCCAACGCGGAACACGGTAGTACCCAGCGGTAATCGGGCCCCGTGAAGGCGCGCACAAGGTGTGGAACAACCAGACCAACGAACCCGATTGGGCCCGCCCCAGCCACCGCGGCACCCGTGAGCAATGCAACCAGGACGATGCCCACGGCCCGCGAGAGGGGGACGCTCACGCCAAGTGCGCTTGCCACATCGTCTCCCAAGTTCAGGAGGTTCACCCTGTTTGCCATGGCGAAGGCCCCCACTAGTCCGAGGAGAATCACCGGGGCAAGCACCGCGACCACCTGCATGTCGCGCCCAGCGATAGCGCCCGCCGTCCAAAACCGCATCTCGTTGAGGCTTTGTGTATTGGTCAGCACGATGCCGCTGGTGAGGGCACTACAAACCGCGCCCAGCGCAGAACCACCGAGCACAACCATGATCGGGCTCGATCCCAGGCTCCTCATACTGAGTGTGAACACGAGCGCCACCGCAAGTATTGCGCCGAGGAATCCCACCCCAACAGTGCCCAACACCGTCATTGAGCCATGAAAGGAAATGGCTGCAGCCACCGCAAGCGCCGCACCAGGGCCTACACCCAGCAAGTTTGTGTCTGCGAGCGGGTTTCGGGTGTGTCCCTGCAGCAACGCCCCCGCTGTGCCCAAGGCTGCCCCCACCAACAGGCCGAGCAGGGTGCGCGGAACCCGAAGCTGTGCAATGATCTTCGCCTCGTCGCTGGACGACTCAAGCCTTTCGGCTCCTCCCGAGAATGCCAACACAATTCCGTCGCGAACCGCGCCCAACGTTGCCCCGAAACCCATTTCACGCGCCCCGAACAGAAGAGACACTAATGCCGCGCACACGGTGGAAGCCGCAAGGAAAGCGACAAGCCCTACACGTTTATCCACTTTGTAACCCCGTTATCGCCAATACCCCATAAACGACACGTGGTGGCGAGGCACACCCGCCTCTTTCACCAGGAGCCGCCGCATCGCCGTCACAGCCGTGTTCTTCCCTGCGATCCAGTAATAGGTGTGCCCTGCAGTATCCGACGTGGGACCTATCAATTCTCCACTGCTGGAATACGTGGGTGTCTCCCAGACTTCATCGAGCTGGGCTTCATCCACAAGACCAGGTTCTCCATTTTCCAACGAAGCGGAGGCACAACGGGATCCAACTTCCTGTTTCAGCTGCGCAAGAAGCAAGCCTCCATAGTCGAAGTCCCCCTCTGCACGAAAATGCCACCGGACATCAACCTGTGAAGGGGAGTCGATGGGCAGGTGATTGCCGGCGGGCACCTCGATATCAACCGAACCAGCGAGCCCCTCGGGCCAATCCTCCAGGATACGAGCCATTGCAGGCAACGCGGTTTCATCGCCGTAAAGACGGGCAATCCCAGCAGATCCGGGGTTAAATTCAATACCAACACCGGAATCATCGTCGCGGGTTGGTCCAATAATCAGCAGCTGCTGTCCAGGGTGTGCGTCTTGTGCCCACGCCGAGGCGGGACCGGGACTATCGCTGTGCAAAACAAAATCCACATCCACTTCGTCAGGGCTGTCAGCACTTCGCCGGAACTCCCGAATGGAATAGGTACGCAGGTGTCCGCGCGTGTGCTCCGGCATCGCACGCCATGTGTCCCACCACCCCTCTTCGGGAAGCTCGAACAGACCGCTGGCAGGCGGGATCAGCAGCTTGATACGCAAATCTCTGATCGGAACGGCGGGCCCCATGGCGTCGATCCCGGTGAACGTCACCCGCTGGAAACTCGGCGCAATACGTTCACTCCGGACGACGGTTGCAAGAAAAGACCTAAAACTCACCCCGTAAATTATATAGGCTTGCCTAACCTATAGAAAGTGTGAAGTGCGCAGTCCCCTAGCGCCCGCGTAGCTGGAGTCGGCTAGCCACCTTCAAAGCAGGTGACAGCAGGGGCATCATCAACCGCTACCTCGTATCGACGTTCGTCGACCCGGCGAAGTAAAAGGCGGATACATTCTCTTTAGCGATGGGTAGGACGCACTGATCGGAACCGGTTTAGTGCTTGTCCGACGCAAGCGGCCCTGAGCTTCCCTGTCACCAGGAGTGAGCGCGCTCGTTGTTCATATCGTCGTCGGCACCCATCCATTAAGCTCTGACACAGTGATTTCGACCCGCCATTTCGGCTGAAGGGAATAACATGCGCAGGCCTTACTACAGGACATCACGCGGACGCGTCATTGCAGGAGTCTGTGCGGGGCTCGCAGAACGCTACGGTCGCAGCCCAGAAACAATCCGTTGGTGGTACGCAGTAGCGCAACTATTTAGCTTGCCCGCCATTGCCACCTATATCCTCCAGTGGTTGTTGTATCCGCTCGACGATAGCCCTGAGCCGCCGGAAACTGAACAACCTGCAAGCTGACCAGCCAAGAGACGAGGTGGCGTGCCAGGTACCGCGCGCCACCGAATCTATCGGCAACGTCCTACACGTACAGGTGCAGTCCCGTACATTTATGGCATACCTATTAGTAGCTACATGCCGCTAGGTGTTTCCACATGTTTCATTTCCTTCCGTTACTAGCCATCCTTCTCGACTACTTCCTCGAAGTTCCGGATACAGCATCGGAGCCTGAATCACTGATAGGAAGCATCATCAGCACCTTCGGGCCATTTTCCGCGTTGGTGTTTGGAATAGTGGCACTGCTCTTGCGGCCGCTACCTCGGAAGTTTGCTGTTATCTCCAGCGCAGCCGGCCTGCTAGGTCTCATCGCAATCATTGTGCCCATGGTCCTGGCCCCCAGCCCAGAATCGTTTATACACGTTTGGATTCCGCTTCCGGCAGGGTTACTGCTCGCAGGAATCTACGTCCTCATCATTTCCCACATAGAGCAGGCCAATCCCGTGTTAGTACTTCGTCAAGACACGAGCAGGCTATCGATGCCCGGCGCGATCACGGCCGCTTTTCTCATTCTTACTGCGGGGCGGCTACTCACTGCCCATGCGTGGCCGTCCCCGGAGGCAATCTTGGTAGGCACCGTCTGTACCCTGGCCACGCTCGCGTTTTATGAGATGAATTGGAAGTACCTGGTTGGCGCTGTGGTCATTATTCAAGCTGCGCAAATGTTTTATTCCGTACTCCCATTCGAGGCATACATGCTCCACGAGGTGCAGCTTGCCGTCAAGGTTGCTTGCATTCTCGAGATTATCCGCGCAGGCACCCGCGAACATCTGCTGAAGCAAGCATCGCGCAGCGAATCCCCGCGCAGCTGCTGAGGAAAAACGTGTAAGCGTGGCTTGTGCCTTCCGGCGGATCTGCACCGATCAGATCGATAGCACTACCCGCTCATAGTCTTCTACCAGCACGCTCGGCACTTTGAAATGGTTTCACTCGTCATTTTGGAGGTCCATCCCCACCGACAGCACAAAGCCCTCAACCGAGCGCCCATGCCACTTCGCCCTGACAGATGCTCTAGACACTGCCATCATGCCCAGGCTGGCAATTGTTCACCCATTCGGTACAGATGGTGAGGCAATCATTGGGAGCAGGTGCGCTTTCCACCTATCCTTTGATGTTGCTTCAAATAGCAAAGGATAGATGTCTAAGTTTATAGGTTGGGTACGACATCACAACTTTGCATGCTAACTTATGACGTATGGTGTGGCCGAGTGTGACTTATGAGACTTTGCCGTGGCAGGCTGCAACCGAGAATATATCGCGTCGGGCGCAGCTACGTACGCCGCGAAAATACGAGAGCGCCATAGTCCCGCGCATCGCTGACGAGGAATTGCAGCTACGCCCTGAAACGCTTGCAGCCGCGGATCGAGCAACCATCGCGGTGACGCGTTTCGACGCCACACACGCCACAGACCTCATTCCTTTTATCCCACTTTTGCTGCGCGGTGAAGCCGTCGCATCGAGTAGAATTGAACAACTTACCTCCTCGTCTCGCAAGATATTTGAAGCGGAACTTTCTGGTTCGGGGTCGGCCAATGCAAAGCTGATCGTGGCGAATGTTCGACAGATGCAACGGGTGATTGCAGTTGATACAGCAACAACTGAAACGTTGTTGGCGATGCACAGTGTGCTTCTGCAGGACACTGCACCGAGGATCGCAGGTCGCCTGCGCGAGCAGCCGGTGTGGATCGGTGGACCGTACAACCACCACCCGGGCGGTGCATTGTTCGTTCCGCCGCACCACGATCATGTACCGGAGCTGTTGGCGGATCTGGAGAGGTTCATGTCGCGCCGCGACATCCCAGCGTTAGCGCAGGCCGCGATCGCACACGCTCAATTGGAAACCATCCATCCCTTCCCTGACGGAAACGGGAGGACAGGGAGAACCCTCGTTCATGTGTTGCTGAAAACCCACGGCATCAGTGTCAATGGGTCGGTGCCAATCTCTGCAGGTTTGCTATCCCATATTGATGACTACTTTGCTGCACTGGACGCATACCGGCAAGGTGACGCCGACCAAATCGTCAACCTTTTCGCAGCAAGTGCGCTCGAAGCCGTCGAGTACGGCACGTGGATCGCAGATGAACTGAATACGCTGCTGGATGAGTGGAAGCAACAGTTGACCGCACGCTCCGATGCCCTTGTATGGAGAGTGCTCCCGTTGTTGTTGCAGCGGCCGGTAATCACCACCCGGATTGTGGTAGAGGAATTAGGAGCGACGCAGACCTCAGCAGGAAATGCGCTCGAAGCACTCGCGCAGGTCGGCATCGTTACCGGAGCACAGCTGGACAGACGCACCCGCGCCTGGCGAGCCCCCGACGTGTTGGATTTGCTCGATGAGTTCGCCGAGCGGAGGCGACGCACTTGAGACGCAGAGCCCAGCGCCGCGATACCTTCGGCGAGAATCACTTGGTTGGCCTTGATGGCAACGGCGGCGCTGGCACGCATCGCACTGATCGTGGCAGGACCTGTGCCGAATATTCTGTGGGCCGCGCTGGTGGGCGCAGCCGCTGGCTGCCTGGTACGCATCACCGATAGGAAGAAGCCGTAGCGTAGGGCCAAGAGCTGCGCGCACCAAATCCCCGAATTTCGGTTGGGCGCCGAGACGTTTCCCTAGGTCGCGCGAAGTCGACGCGGGAATTTGGTGCGCGTACAAGAGAAAGAGTGCCAATAGACACAACCCGAATTACCCTAGACATTCAAACTAGCAGGTAAGAAATGTTCTAGATATAAACGGGTGCGTCCTTTGGCACTCACCCCTCAAGACCCCGCCGAAACCCCAAGCGAACCCCTAGTGCCCGCGCTTCTGGTCCAGCGGCTCGCCGTCCTCGAAGTGGGGGCGCAGGTGGTTGTCGAACAGGGACAGGGCAGCGCCGATGGCCATGTGCATGTCCAGGTACTGGTAGGTACCCAGGCGACCACCGAATAGGACGCCGTTCTTGCGGGATTCCTCGGCGGCGAGTTCGCGGTATTTCAGCAGCTTGGCGCGGTCTTCAGGGGTGTTGATTGGGTAGTACACCTCGTCGTCGTCGGTGGCGAAGCGGGAGTACTCCTTCACGATCACCGTCTTGTCCGTTGGGTACTCGGTGCGCTCTGGATGGAAGTGGCGGAACTCGTGGATGCGGGTGTAGGGGACGTCGGCGTCGTTGTAGTTCATCACCGAGGTGCCCTGGAAGTCGCCTGTGTCCAGTACTTCCTGTTCGAAGTCGAGGGTGCGCCAACCGAGGTGGCCTTCGGCGTAGTCGAAGTAGCGATCGAGCGGCCCGGTGTAGACCACTGGGATCCCTTCGAATTCGTCGCGGATGTCGAACCAGTCGGTATCGAGGCGGACGTCGATAAGTTCGTGGTCGGCCATATTTTCGAGCCAGGCGGCGTAGCCGTCGACGGGCAGGCCTTCGTACTTGTCGTTGAAGTAGCGGTTGTTGAAGGTGTAACGAACTGGCAGGCGGGAGATGATTTCGGGCGGCAGTTCGGTGGGGTCGGTCTGCCACTGCTTGGCGGTGTAGTGCTTCACGAACGCCTCGTACAGCGGCTTGCCGATCAGCGCGATGCCACGCTCTTCCAGGTTGGTGGCCTCGGCGGGGTCGCGGCCCTCGCGCTGTTCTTCGATCAGCTTGCGGGCTTCGTCCGGCGAGTAGTACTTGCCAAAGAACTGGTTGATCAGGCCCAAGCCCATTGGGAACTGGTAGGCGGTGCCGTCGTGCATCGCGAAGACGCGGTGCTGGTAGTCGGTAAAGGAGGTGAAGCGGTTGACGTACTCCCACACGCGCTCGTTGGAGGTGTGGAACAGGTGCGCACCGTACTTGTGCACCTCAATGCCGGTTTCCGGCTCCTTTTCGGAGTAGGCGTTGCCGCCGATGTGGTTGCGCTTCTCCACCACGAGCACCCGCTTACCCAGCTCGCTGGCGGCTTGCTCTGCCACGGTGAGGCCGAAGAATCCGGATCCAACAACAATGAGGTCGTAAGTCATACGGCCATTTTGTCACATTTCTTTTCGACGCCCCTCCGCACGACACGCCAAGCCTCAAGAATCACTTGAGACTTTAACTTGCACTACACTTCACTGGAGTAACCTTTATCCCTATAGCCACAGGAGTTAAAACGTGCAACAGCGGAAGCGCCTGAATGGGCAGTCCTCCAGGATGCGCCCTCTGATGGCTGCGGTGATGTCCGTGGCCCTCGTTGTCGCCGGAGCGTTCGGCGGCAACCACATTGTCCAGGTCCAGTCAGCGGCACCGGCGCAGATGGACGTCTATAACGCCAGCGAGTCCTTCGCCAAGGGTGCGAATATCACCGTGGATGACGCGGCGGTGCGCACCCAGGGTGAGGAGACCGAGGAGCGCCGCGTCGTCAAGGAGTTCACCCGCGACCGCGAGTTCACGCTGTTTGGCCTGACGTGGAAGGGCGACCGCGACATCGTCGCCTACGTGCGTGCCCAGCGTGCCGACGGCAGCTGGACGGAGTGGTTCGAGATGGATCCGCTCGATGCAGCACCCGGCACCGACACGTTTGGCACCGAGCCGATCTTCGTGGAGCCGACGAAGCGTGTTCAGGTCTCCACGGGCAACGTCGATCTCCTGGAGAACGGCCGCAAGGGCTCGACCGCACCGAATACGGCCACCGACATCCAGGCCGTGTTTATCGACGGCGGCACCGGCACCGTCAACGACAACATCAAGCCAGTCGTCGACTCCTACACCTACGGGATGCCGAAGGTCATCACCCGCGCGCAGTGGGGTGCGGGCAAGAACAGCAACCCGACGTACACCGCGCCGGTCACGGCCGCGACGGTCCACCATACCGCTGGTTCCAACAACTACACCGAGGCGCAGGCGCCGGGCATCGTCCGCGGCATCTGGAACTACCACACCTACACCCTGGGCTGGGGCGATGTGGGCTACAACGCCATGGTCGATAAGTACGGCAACATCTACGAGGGCCGGTACGGCGGGCTCGACCGCGCGGTCCAGGGCGCGCACGTGGGTGGCTTCAACCAGAACACCTGGGGCGTGTCCGTGCTGGGCAACTACCAGACCGCGGTGCCGACGCAGGCGTCGCTGCAGGCGCTGGGCGACATCATCGGCTGGAAGGCTGCTGTCTCCGGGTTCGACCCGATGGGTTCGAGCTACCACTACGCTGACTTCGATTTCAAGGGCAGCAAGTACCGCGCCGGCCAGGGCGGGATGTTCCCGAACATCAACGCGCACCGGGACTTCCACTACAACGAGTGCCCAGGTCAGAACTTGTACAACCAGATGGGCACGGTGCGCACCATCGCGAACACGAAGTACCGCGCGCTGAAGAACTCCTCCGAGTTCACCCCTCCTGGCGACTACACGGGACCGGTCACCGACACCACGGTCGGCGACCTGCTCGACGCGCTGGGCTCCGGTAAGAAGGAATCGGACACCGTCACGAACCCTGACGGCACCACGACCCAGGTGACCAACTCGGGCTCCTCCGACAACATCTCCCTGTCGGGTATTGCCTCGGGTGACGCGGTGGCGATCGCAGCGGCCGTCGGCACCTTGGCTGGCCTGATCTTCCTGTACGCGAAGGCGAACGACCTGCTGCCGGGAGGCATCCAGAACCTCGCAGGTGTGGAGATCGCTCCGGGGCTGACGCTGCAGCAGATCGCCCCGTACATCGAGCCGATGCTGAAGTTCGCTGGCCAGAACGACCTGGCTGCGGTGTGGAAGCAGTTCGAGCCGACGCTCGGCGCCGTCATCGGTGGCGTCGGCGGCGTGGGCGGCAACGACTTCGGCTTCTTCCAGAACGGCATCGCCGTGCGCAACGCGAAGGGCGAAGCGTTCACGATGTTCACGAAGATCGCGAACGCCTGGCTCCAGCAGGGTCTCGACGCCGGCCCGCTCGGCCTGCCGGTCAACTCCGAGCACCCGATTGGCGACGGCCTCTTCCGCGTCGACTTCCAGGGCGGCGACATCACGTACAACCAGCACACCAACACCATCAACATTGGCGTGCACTAGCAACGGCTAGCGGCTAGGCAAGGTTATAGGAACGGCGTACCGCATCTTCCCACGCGGCGACAAGCACTTCACGAGTCGCCGCGTTTGCCGTATCTTCCCAGGTTGTGGGCGTGCCGAGGGAGAGTGGGGCATCGAGAAGCCCGGCGCCCATCCCCGCTGCCGACGCCGCCCCCATGACGGTGGTTTCGATGTTGCCGGGGCGAACGACGCGGGTGCCTAGGATGTCGGCCTGCATCTGCATGAGGAGGTCGTTGGAGGTCATGCCGCCGTCGACGCGCAGCTCGCGCAGTTCGACGCCCATCGCTTCGACGACCTCGCGGGTCTGCAGGCAGGTCGCCTCGAGGGCGGCGCGCGCGATGTGGCGGCGGTCCACGAAGCGGGTCAGGCCGGTGATGACGCCGCGGGCGTCCGGGCGCCAGCGCGGCGCGAACAGCCCGGAGAACGCAGGCACGATGACGACGCCGCCGCTGTCCGGGACCTCGCTGGCGAGTTTCTCGGATTCGGCGGCGGTGCGCAGGATCCCGAGCTGGTCGCGAAGCCACTGGATGAGCGATCCGCCCACCGCGACGGAGCCCTCCAGGGCGTAGACGGCGGGCTGCCCGGCGCGCTGGTAGGCGACGGTGCTGAGCATGCCGGTCTCGCTGAAGGTGGGCGTGGTGCCGGTGTTGAGCAGCATGAACAGGCCGGTGCCGTAGGTCATCTTCGCAGCACCCTCTTCGAGGCCGCCTTGGCCGAAGAGCGCCGACTGCTGGTCGCCGAGCACGCCGCAAATGGGCACGTTGGCCAGCGGACCCCGGTTGCGGACCTGGCCGAAGTCGCCGACGGACGGGCGGATCTCCGGCAGGATTTCGGGCGGCACGCCGATGGCTTCGCACAGGTCGGGGTCCCACTGGAGGGTTTCCAGGTCCATCAGGAGGGTGCGGCTGGCGTTCGTGACGTCGGTGACGTGCAGTGCGTTGTCAGGGTCGCGCTGGCCGCCGGTGAGGTTCCAGATCAGCCAGGTATCCATGGTGCCTGCGAGCAGCTCGCCACGGGCAGCACGCTCGCGGGCGCCGTCGACGTGGTCGAGGATCCAGGCCCACTTCGGCCCGGCCGGGTACGAGTTGCGCAGCAGCCCGGTGGTGGCCTGGAACTCGGTGGCGTCGCCGTCGTAGGAGGTGCGGGTGTCCTGCCACACGATGGCATTGTAGATGGGTTTACCTGTTGCGCGTTCCCAGATGACGGCGGTTTCACGCTGGTTGGTCAGGCCCAAAGTGGCGATGGCGGCTTCGTCGATATCTGCGCTGGCCACGGCGTCGCTCATGGCGCGGCGCGTGTTGCGCCAGATCTCGAGTGGGTCGTGCTCGACCCAGCCTTCGCGCGGCAGGATCTGCCGGTGCTCGAACTGCGCCTGCGCGATCACCTTGCCGCCCGTAGTGGCGACTACGAACCGGGTTGATGTTGTGCCTTGATCAATAGCCGCCAGCAACGTCATGAGTTAAAACCAGTGCTCCAGTACTTGTGCCACGCCGTCTTCATCATTCGTTGCGGTCACAATATCAGCGGCGTCCTTCACCGCGTCCGTCGCGTTGCCCATGGCAACGCCCATGCCGGCCCACGCCAGCATCTCAACATCGTTTTGCATGTCGCCGAACGCCACCACCTGAGACGGGTCGATCCCGTATTGGGCCGCCAGGTAGGAAACACCTGCCGCCTTGGTCACGCCGGGGCGCGAGAACTCGAGCAGCCCCTCCTCCATGGAGTAGGTCACGTGCGCGATGTCCTGGTCGATCTCGGGGGCGATCATGTCGAACATCTCTGCCGCCATCAGGTCCGGGCAGCGCACGAGCAGCTTCGCCGCAGGTTCTGCCAGCAGCTCCTCGACGTGGACGACGCCGAAGCGGGCGTCCCAGGCGTCCGGGTTGTACTCCGGCGTGATCAGGAAGCACTCTTCCTCCGGGTCGAGCGCGCTCTGGCTCAGCCGTTCCACCCCGTAGCCCACGGTCACGTCGGCTTCCCCCATCACCTTTTCGACGACCTCCACGGTCTCCTGCATACTCTCCGGGGACAGCGCGAAGGATTTCACCACTTCGTCGTGTTCTGGGTCGTAGATGACGGCGCCGTTGGCGGCCACACAGACCGGCTCGAACGGCAGCTGCTCGAGCACCGGCAGCAGCCAGCGGTGGGGGCGCCCGGTGGCCAGCCCGAACTTGGTTCCGCCGCGCACAGCCCGCGCGACGACCTCCAACAGGCGCGGCGTCACCCGCCCGTAGGAGTTGAGGAATGTGCCATCGATGTCACTGATGATCAGGCTGGGGGCGTTCATGTTATTTCCCTTTCTTTGCCTCGCGTTCTTTTCGGCGAATTTCGGCTGCTTCTTCAAGAGTCGGTGCGCTCCCTCCGAGCGAGGCCGGCATCCATGGCTCGCCGGGCTCAAATGGGCCGAAGCGCGTGTCGTACTCGGCGCGGGTGGTCTCCAGCATGGCTTCCATCGCTGCCTTGAGCCTACCCGTGGCTTCTTCAACGGTGCCGTCGACAGCAACGGGTTCCCCGTAGCGGATGATGACCGGAATGCCCGAGCGTCCGAGCCGTTTCGGCTGGTCTTTGGTCCACAGGCGCTGGGAGCCCCAGATCACGCAGGGCACGAGCGGCACTCCGGCCTGGCGAGCGATGCGCACGGCGCCCGTCTTAAAGTCCGCAATCTCGAAGGAGCGCGAAATCGTGCCCTCCGGGAAGATGCCGACGATCGCCCCTTCGCGCAGGGCGGCAACGGCGGCGTCGATAGCCCCGGCGCCCGCCGAGCGGTCCACAGGGACGTGTCCCATGTTGCGCAGCAGCCACCGCAGCACCGGAATGCCGAAGACTTCCTTCTTCGCCATGAACCGCACCAGGCGCTCCCCGCGCAGGTACGGGCCAATGCCCGCCAGCATGAAGTCAAGGTAGCCGGTGTGGTTGATCGCCAGCATCGCCCCGCCGTCCAGCGGGACGTGCTCGAGGCCGTGGACCGTCGCCTTCGTCCCGGCGAACCGGAAGTAGCGCTTTGCCGCGCGCACAATCCGCTGGTAGAAGCGGTTCTGCATATCACCGCTGTGCGGCCGCGGGGCGGTATAGCCGTCTGCTACTTCAAACAGTCCATCAATCGTGCGCATTAGGGAACCAGTACGTCCTTCCCAACCCACGGGCGCAGCGCCTCAGGCACCTTGACCGAGCCGTCGGCCTGCTGATTGTTCTCGAGGATTGCGACGAGCCAGCGCGTCGTCGCGAGCGTGCCGTTCAAGGTGGCGGCGGTCTGGGTCTTGCCGTTCTCGTCGCGGTAGCGGATGGACAGGCGGCGCGCCTGGAACGTGGTGCAGTTCGAGGTCGACGTCAGCTCGCGGTACGTATCTTGCGACGGCACCCACGCCTCGGTGTCAAACTTGCGTGCCGCGGACGAGCCGAGGTCACCAGCGGCGACGTCGATAATGCGGTACGGCACCTCGACTGCGGCGAGCATCTCGCGCTCGAGTCCGAGCAGCTTCTGGTGCATCGCCTCGGCGTCCTCAGGCTTGCAGTACGCGAACATCTCCAGCTTGTCGAACTGGTGGACGCGCAGGATACCGCGGGTGTCCTTGCCGTAGGAGCCGGCCTCGCGGCGGAAGCAGCTGGACCAGCCGGCATAGAGCAGCGGGCCGTCCGAGAGGTCAATAATTTCGTCGGTGTGGTAGCCGGCCAGCGCCACCTCGGAGGTGCCCACCAGGTAGAGGTCGTCGCGCTCGAGGTAGTAGATCTCCTCATCGTGCTCGTCGAGGAAGCCGGTGCCCTGCATGACGTCCGGGCGGACCAGGACAGGCGGGATCATGACCTTGAAGCCGGCCTCGCGGGCTTTCTGCGCGGCGAGCATCATCATACCCAGCTGCATCCAGGCGCCGTCGCCGACCAGGTAGTAGAAGCGCGCGCCGCCAACCTTGGTGCCACGCTTCATGTCAATAATCCCGAGGTTCTCACCCAGCTCGAGGTGGTCCTTCACCTCAAAGTCGAAGGTCGGGACCTCGCCGACGTGCTCGAGGACCACGAAGTCCTCCTCGCCGCCGGCCGGTGCGCCCTGGATCGGGTTCGGGATCTTGTACTGCAGGTCCTGCACGGCCTGCTCGGCCTCAGCCTGCTTGGCCTCGGCGGCCTTGACCTTGGCCTTCAGTTCGTTCGAGCCCTCGAGCAGCGCTGGGCGCTCCTCCGGGGAGGCCTGGCCAATCTTCTTGCCGAAGGCCTTCTGTTCCGCACGCAGCTCATCTGCTGCCTGGATTGCCTCGCGGCGCTGCTCGTCGGCCGCTAGCAGCTGATCGACGAGGGAGGGATCCTCGCCACGGGCGGTTTGGGACTCTCGGACGTCGTTTGCATGTTCGCGCAGAAATTTCAGATCAATCACGCCCACAACTCTACCCGGTTCCGCCCCTCGATACGCCACCTGCACCACCGCCCCGCTCTGGTAATAACCAGTGCGCTATGGTGGGGGTATGTCCACGCCCGAGCAGCCCCCCACCGAAATCCAGGAAGGCCCCCTCCCGAAACACGCGCAGCTACGCATCATCCTCGAAGAGTACTGCCGCAACGAACTGTCCCCCGGAGACCCGCTGCCCGGCGAACGCGCCCTCGAGGAGACCTACCGGGTCTCCCGGATCACGGTGCGTCGCGCGATCGGGGATCTCGTCGCCCAGGGGAAACTCCGCCGGGTGCGCGGCAAGGGCACGTTCGTGGCGCCGAGCCCGCTGGTGAGCAAGCTGCAGCTGGCAAGTTTTTCTGAGGAGATGCAGGCGCAGGGCGTAGTGGCGTCGTCAAGTATTTTGCTGGCGGAGCGCGCGCCAGCGCCTCAAGAAGTCGCTGAGTACTTCGGCACCCCGCCACACACAGAGCACATCCACCTGCGTCGCCTCCGGCTTGGCGACGCCCAACCCTACGCCGTCGACGACGGCTGGTACAACGGCGATCTGGTCCCCGACCTGCTGGAACACGACCTGCAGGCGTCGGTGTACGAGGTACTCGATAAGCGTTACAACCTCGGCATCACCAAAGCTGAGCAGACCGTGACCGCCGTGAATGCCGGCGCGACCGTCGCCCCGTTACTCGAGGTGCCGGCGAACCGCGCGCTGCTGCGAATCGTGCGCTATGCGCAAAGCCATGGCACACGTGTGGAATACTGTGCCAGTGTGTACCGGACGGATCGTTATAGTCTGCACACACAGGTACTGCGCAACCTCGAGGGATAGGAAATGCACATGGCTAGCAGGACAACAGCGCTGCGCGGCTTTCTCGTCGCGCTGCTCGCGGGTGCGGTCGGCTTCGGCTCCTACACCTACAACGCGTCGCCCGCGCCTCAAGATGAGGCTCAGGTATCGACGTCCACTCCGAAACGACACAGCAAAAACAAGCCAGCGCCGTTCACCACGGCGGACCAAGGCGCCTGCCTGACGTGGGAAGCCGACGCCGAAGGCCACATCACCGCCTTCGAGCAAACCGACTGCGCACTCGAGCACCGCTTCGAGGTCTCGGCGCGCGAAGACCTGGCAACCTACCCCACCTCCGAGTTCGGGCCGTCTGCACCGATGCCGAACCAGACCCGCCAGGCACAGCTGCGCGAGGAGCTGTGCGGAGGCGCAACCCTGCGCTACCTCAACGGCGCCTTCGACCCGAACGGGCGCTACTCCATCGCGCCGATCCTGCCGCCGGCGGCCGCGTGGGAAGAGGGTGACCGCACCATGCTGTGCGGCCTGCAGGAAACCGACCGCGACGGCACCCCAATCCTGACCACGGGCCGCGTGTCCGAGCAGGACCAGGCGCGCACCTTTAATCCCGGGGAGTGCGTGGCCATCGACGGCACCTCCAGCCTGAGCAGCGTGGATTGCAACGAGCCACACCAGATGGAGATCACCAGCACGGTGGACCTCGCACCGGTTTTCCCCGACCACACCCCGAGCATCGAGGAGCAGGACAACCACCTTCGCGACGTATGCACCGACGCCGCCCAGAAGTACATGGGCGCGGAGGAAAACCTCTACCAGATCGCGCTGCAGCCGTTCTGGACCACGCAGAAGCCGTCCGCATGGGAGGGTGGCTCGCACAGCGTGAACTGCGCGCTGGTCTTTTCGAATCCGGAGGGGCAGTTCGCTACCCTGACCGGGTCCGCGACCGCCGGGCGCGAAGTGCTCAAGATCGACGGCAACCCGCCACCGGAGCGTCCCGAGCGCCGCCCGCTTCGGGAGGAGCAGCCCCGACCATGATGGAGCCGGTCAGCCAGGACGCCTTCGAGGAGATGATCAACGACGCCCTGGACACCATCCCCGAGGAGTTCGCCCGCCACATGACGAACATGGTGGTGCTGGCCCGTGACTTCAACCCGGACGAACCCACGCTGCTGGGCCTGTTCGAGGGCATCCCCCTTACTGAGCAGCACTCAAATCACAGCGGGTTCCTGCCGGACGCGGTATTCGTGTACAAGGACGCACTCGAGGCGATGTGCGGCGATGAAGAGGAACTGCGCCACGAAGTAAAGGTGACCGTCCTCCACGAGGTCGGCCACTACTTCGGACTCGAGGAGCACGAGCTGCACGAACTCGGCTGGGGTTAGCCGAAGCTATCCCTGCTTAGCGCAGCCCGTCTACCCAGGACTGGGCCTCTGCGAGGCGCGGGTTACCACTCGGCCAGGTTGCCTGCTGCGCGCACGGCCACGACCCCAGATACGTAATCTGCGAGGACCGCAGGTACACAGCCCGTAACGCCTCCGCCACGGCGGTGTCGTCGATATGCCCCACGATGTCCACGTGGAAGGAGTACGTGTTCGGCTCCTTGCGTGTTGGGCGTGACTCAATACGGGAAAGGTGCACGCCGCGGAACGCGAACTCCTGCAACGCCGCCACCAGCGTGCCAGGCTCGTTCGGGGTCTGGAACACGATCGACGTCCTGTCGTTGCCTGTGCGCGGCGTTGGTTTCCCGGACGGACCAACCAGCACAAAGCGCGTCCGCGCCGTGGACAAGTCGGCCACGCCGCGCGCGTGCACCTCGAGCCCGAGCAGCTCCGCCGCGCGCTCCGGGGCCGCCGCCACGTCCGCCTCACCCTCAGCGACGAGCTGCGCCGCCGCGCCGTTCGATGTCGCCGGGTGGAACGTCGCGTTCGGGGCGTGCTCGGCCATCCAGCGCTTGACCTGCTGGTAGGCCACGGGGTGGGTGGCGAAGTGGGTGGCGTCGACAAGTGAAGCACCGGGGCGCGTCATGATGGCGAAGGCGATCTCCAGCTCGGTCTCCCCGTAGATCTGCACCCCGGGAGCCTCCGCCAGCGCGTCCGTGGTCGCGGTGACCGCGCCGTCGACCGAGTTCTCCACCGCAACCACCGCGTAGTCCGCGCGCCCGGCGCGCACCTCGTTGAGCGCCTCCGCCGGGGAATCCACAGGCACAAGCTGTGCGTCGGGCAGACCAAAGTTCCAGACGGCCTGCTCCGTGAACGTTCCCGCCGGGCCGAGGTACGCAATCGTTGTCATGGGGCTACTGTAGCCTGCATGCACACTCGGTACCGCGTCGAAGTCCTCCTTGTGCTGGCCGTCACCTTCGGCGCCAGCGGGCTCCGCGCCGCGCTGCGCCTAGTCGACTCGCTGCTGCAGGCGCCCCTCAACCAGCAGTCGACGACGCTCTACTCCCAGGCGAGCTCCATCGGCTGGCTCGACGTGGCACTCCAGGCCGTCTCAGCGCTGTCGCTCATCGGGTGGGGTGGCCTGGCATGGTACCTGCTGGGCACCACGTGGGTTGCGCCGAAGTGGCGCGACTGGCTGCGCGGCGCCGGGTTCGCGGCCCTTATCGGTATCCCGGGGCTGGCGCTCTACATCGGGGCGGTGCACTTCGGCTGGTCCAAGGTAGTCATCCCCACCACCGAGGCTGTCCAGATCCCCACTTCCCTCCTGTGGGCGTTCGCCAACGGGTTCGCCGAAGAAGTCGTGGTGGTGATGTACCTCTGCACCCGGCTGCGGCAGATGCGCTGGTCGGCGCCCGCCACGATCGCCGCCTCCGCGATCCTGCGCGGCTCCTACCACCTCTACCAGGGGGTTTCCACGGGCTTCGGCAACATCGCGATGGGCGCCATCTTCGCCTACTACTACCACCGCACCGGCAAAGTCTGGCCACTCATCCTCGCACACTTCCTTATCGACGCCGTCGCTTTTCTCGCCTACCCACTCCTGCCGTCTACACTGTTGCCATGAGTACGCCGCATTCCAACGATCCCCGAGATAACCTCGAGGACTTCGTGCTTGGCAGGGACGGCCAACCGCTCGTGGACCGCTACGGACGCCCCATCCGGAAGCGTCGCCCGCAGCGGGAGCAGCAACGGCCCCCTGCCTGGCAGGAACGGCCAGCCATCCGGCCGGAGCGGCGCGAGCCGCAGGAAACACGACAGTACAACCCGCGCGACTACGAACCGCGCGAATACCGGCCGCGCCAGTACCCGGCGCAGCAACGTCCAGCGCAGCACAGGCCGCCGCAGCAGCGCCCGGAGCGCGAGCACGTCCCGATGCAGGTCACGCAGCGGCCACAGCGACCCCCACGGCAGCGCACGCAGCGGCGGAGGGGGCGTCGAAAAGGTGGCTGCGGCCGTCTGCTCGCCGCCCTCCTCGTGGTGCTGCTCGCCCTCACCTTCCTTGTCGACGCCCGACTCTCCCGCGTCGACGCCCTGCCCGCCGAGCGCATCGCGAACACCTCGGGCACGAACTGGCTGCTCGTCGGGTCCGACTCGCGCACGGGCCTGAGCGAGGAGGACGCGGCGCGCCTCGGCACCGGCGGCGACCTGGGCACCACCCGCACCGACACGATCATGCTGCTGCACCTGCCGCTGTTCGGGAAGGCGACGCTGGTGTCCATCCCGCGCGACTCCTATGTGGCCGTGCCCGGCTACGGGCAGGAAAAGATCAACGCGGCGTTCGCCTACGGCGGCCCGCAGCTGCTCATCCAGACCGTTGAGCAGGCATCCGGCCTGCGGGTGGACCGCTACGCGGAAATCGGCATGGGTGGGTTGGCAAACATCGTCGACGCCGTCGGCGGCGTAGAAATCTGCGTGGCGGAGCCCATCCAGGACCCGCTGGCCAACCTGTTCGTCGAGCCCGGCTGCCAAACGATGGACGGCGCGACCGGCCTTGGGTACGTGCGCACCCGCGCCACCGCCCAGGGCGACCTGGACCGCGTCGGGCGCCAGCGCGAGTTCCTCGGCGCCCTGACCAGCCGCATCCTCTCTCCCGGCGTGCTGCTCAACCCCTTCCGGGCGCTGCCACTGCTGTGGACCGCCCCGGCCATGTTCACCGTGGGCAGCAAGGACCACGTATGGAACCTGGCCCGCATCGGGCTGGCGTTCAGCATGGGTCTGAACACGGAAACCATCCCGGTGGGCGGGTTTATGGACGCGGACGTCGGCAACGTGATCCTGTGGGACGAGGTCGCCGCCGAGCAGCTCTTCTCGTCCCTCAGGTAGGCCCCCGAATAGCCCCCGAGTAGCCCGGTCGCCTTCTGTTTAGATGGTGACCTGGCGGGACTTGATGTTGTCCAGCTGCTTGCGCTCGTCGGCGCTGAGCTGGGCCTCGTTCGCGTACTCGGCCTCGATCGCCTTGTTCAGCGCCACCAACGCATCCGCGTAGGACGCGGGTTCAACGGCTGGGTCCAGGTCCCACACCGGGACCACAACACCGTGGGTGCGGAACGCGCCCGCGAACTTCGTGCCCTCACCCAGGTTAAGCTCACCGCGCGCCGCGATGCGCGCCAGCGCCGAGAGCATCTGGCTCTCGTTATCCTCGGTGCGCACCCAACGGATGTGCGCCTTGCCGCCGCCCGGGTTGACCCACCACACGGCACCCGGCGCGTCCGACTTGACCTCGACGGACGGGATGACGGCGTCGTTCGCGGCCGCCATCGCCTGCTGAATCTGCGGCGGAACCTGGGCATCCTCCGGGAACCACCAGGAGAAGTCGTCGTAGGAGGTGACGTCCAAGGCGGCGTCAACCGGGAAGATGTCCTTCAGGGCCGGCTGCTGGCCGTCAGCCGCGGTGGACTGGAGCTGCTCGCCCTCCTTGGCACTCAGCACCCAGTTCAGGGCGTACGCGAGGTCGCGGCCCGGGTTCTGGGAGTGCGCAGCAACCTGCAGCGCGACCAGGCGCTCGCCGCCCTCGCGCACCATCGCCGCAACGGCGCCTGGCAGCACGGTCACCAGCTGCACCGGGGTGTCCTTCACGGTCACCTGCGCGGTTGCGGACGGCACGAACTCCTGCAGCGCCACCAACTCGGCCTCGGCGGCCAGGCCCTCGTACGGGCGCGGGTCCTTCTGCAGCGCCTCGCGCTCAGCGGCGCGGGCAGCGAGTTTCGCCTGGCGGCGGCTCATTCCCTCTGGGAGATTCTCTTGCTTTCTACGGTTCTTTTTAGCCATAGACACACATCGTACAGGCGCTACAGCAGCCCTGCGTACGTCTGCAGCGCCAGCTGCGGGTGGTCCGTCGCAATCGCAGCGATGCCGTTTTCGGCACACCACCGCATATCCTTCGGGTCGTTGACCGTCCACACGTACGTCGGACACCCATGTTTGCCGATCAGCTCCGGGCGCCGCTGCACATGCGCCAGCCCCGGCCCAATCCCGTACGGGCTCGACAGCATCACACTCTTCGGGTTCCACTTCGCCTCACGCACCCTAAACAGGTAATACGTGAGCAAATCGGGCGCCATCCGCGTGAAATACCGCACCGCCTTATGCGAGAAAGAAATGATCGCGACCTGTTCCGAATCCAGCATGCCCGCGTACGCCAGCGCCCGAAACGTCGCCTCGTCCACCTCGGGGCCGTAGCGCGTCGGGTGCTTCGTCTCTATATAGAGGTGCTTGTCCGGGTAGTCCTGCAGCAACTCGAGCAGCTCCTCGAGCAGCATCACCTGCTGCGGGCACTCCTTCGTGCCGCAGTTCAGCTCGCGCAGGTCGCAAAAATCCATCGTGGATACGCGCCCCATCCCGTCCGTAGTGCGGTCCACCAATCCGTCATGGAACACCACCAGTCGCCCGTCGCGCGTTAACCGCACGTCACACTCCACGCCGTGGATCGGCAGCTTCAGGCCCGCCTCAAACGCCAGGCGCGTCGACTCCGGGTACATCGCCGAAAAGCCGCGATGCGCCACAATCTTCGGCAACACTAGATCCCACACTCCACGCCCGTCGAGTGGTGCGGGCAGTACCCGTTCGGCACCTTATGCAGGTACTGCTGGTGCTCATCCTCCGCCAAGTAATAATCGACGCCCCATCGCACCTCAGTCGTAATCGGGGCATAGCCGACGTCGACAAGCTGCTCACCGTACTGCGCAACCCACCCCTTGATGTCCTGCGCCTCGTGCTCCGTGTCGGTGAAAAACGCCGAGCGGTACTGCGTCCCCACATCATTGCCCTGGCGGAAACCCTGCGTCGGATCGTGCGCCTCAAGGGCGGCGCGCACCAACTCCTTCAACGAGATACGCTCCGGGTCGTAGACCACCTCTACCAGCTCGACGTGGTTCGTCTGCCCACTGCACACCTCGCGGTACGTCGGGTTCGGCGTCGAACCCCCGCCATACCCAACCGACGTCGACTCCACCCCCTCCATCTGCCAAAACATCTTCTCAGCGCCCCAAAAACACCCAATGCCCACCAGCAAGCGGCGCTGGCCCTCGCGCCACGGGCCAGTAATCGGCGTCCCCAACACAGCATGCGGACGCGGATGCGCCAACACCGGCGCATCACGGCCCGGCAAGGCGCGATCCTCAGGAACCAGCTTCGGATCCGGTGCAAATAAGAAACCCATAAAAATTAGCGTACGCCATTGCGGGAATGTGATTCTTGTCTATTATGGGGCACGTCACCAACCCCAAACGAAAGGAACTGACAATGGCTGTTTACGAACTTCCAGAGCTCCCATACGCATACGACGCACTCGAGCCACATATCTCGGCCGAGATTATGGAGCTGCACCACGACAAGCACCACGCGAACTACGTCGCTGGCGCAAACGCCGCCCTCGAGGCCCTCGAAGCAGAGCGCAACGGCGACGCCAACCCGGACAAGCTGCGTGCACTGTCCAAGAACCTGGCATTTAACCTGGGTGGCCACACCAACCACTCCATCTTCTGGAAGAACATGGCACCGAACGCAGGCGGCGCACCAACCGGCGCAATCGCCGAGGCAATCGACCGCGACTTCGGTTCCTTCGAGAAGTTCCAGGCACACTTCTCCGGTGTTGCAACCAGCCTGCACGGCTCCGGCTGGGCAGTCCTGGGTTACGACCACATCGCCGGCCGCCTCATCATTGAGCAGCTCACCGACCAGCAGGGCAACATCTCCGTTGACTTCACCCCACTGCTGATGCTCGACATGTGGGAGCACGCGTTCTACCTGCAGTACAAGAACGTCAAGGGCGATTACGTCAAGGCTTGGTGGAACGTTGTCAACTGGGACGACGTCAACGAGCGCTTCGCAGCGGCTTCCAAGTAAGTCGGTATAGACAACGCCATGTAATTCTGTTAGATTAAAGGCGCTCTCGCGAGGAGCGCTTTACATGGCCACCCGCCGTGTTTCATACAGGGGTATGAAACACGGCGGGTTTTATCTGTATTCACGACGAGTCCGTTGAAGGAACCAGGACCCACTAGGAATATTAGGGTAGGCTAACCTGTCACGCAAGAGGGGGTAGGGGACGGGGTTAACCGGGCCTGTTCCCTGTTTCGGCGGTTCTGCGTTCCGGTCGACCTGCTCCGGTCGACCAATGCAGGTCACGGCGTTTTCGGTCATTTTGGTACGTTTTTGTCGATTCTGCGCTGACCAGGGTTGGTCGACCGAAAGAGGTCGACGGGAGCGGTTTTCGGGTGGCCGTCTCACGACCTGCGCACCACATTCCACCACGCACACAAACCGACCTGGGCTTTTACAAATCCGTCCACCAAAACCAGGAATGTGGTGCATGCATCCTGAACGCTCCTTGAGGTCCCCGCCACAAAGTGCCAGGATATGGAGCATGAAGAAAGGGAGCCCGGAGTATCGTCGCGCAACGATTGCGATGCTGCTCGCCGGGCTCGGAATCTTTAACGCCCTCTACGCCACCCAGGCGCTACTCCCCACCCTGGCGGAGGCGTTCGACGCTTCCCCGTCCACCACGGCGCTGACGGTGTCGGCGGCGACGGGCGGGTTGGCGCTGTGTGTGGTGCCGGCGTCGATACTTTCGGAGAAGTACGGGCGCGGGCGTGTACTGATCGTGTCGGCGCTGGTGGCAACGGGCATTGGGTTGTTGTTGCCGCTGGCGCAGTCGATGGAACAGCTGGTGCTACTGCGAGCCCTGCAAGGCGTCGCGATTGCAGGCACCCCGGCCGTTGCGATGACCTGGCTCTCCGAGGAGCTCGACGCCAAGGACCTGCCCGGCGCGATGGGCTTGTACATCTCCGGCAACACGATCGGCGGGCTGACGGGCAGGTTGATCCCGACGGGGCTGCTGGCGGTCACGTCGTGGCGGTGGGCGCTCGCGGCCAGTAGCGTGACGGCGCTTGCACTGGCGATTGCAACGGCGATCCTGCTTCCTGCGCAGCGCAACTTCACGCCGAAGGCGAAGCTGCGACCGGGCAATGAGTTCCGCGCGATGGTTCGGCACGCGAGGAACCCGCGGATTCTCGCGCTGTGCGCGACGGCGTTCATCGGGATGGGCGTGTTCGTTTCCCTGTACAACTACCTGGGGTTCCGCGCGATTGACTACTTTGGCCTGCCGCCGTCGCTGGTGGGGCTGGCGTTTTTGCTGTACCTGTCGGGGACGTGGTCGGCGTCGCGTGCGGGTGCGCTGGTGAGCAAGTACGGTCGCGGGCACGTGGTGATTGGGGGCGCGTCGCTCATGGTGGTGGGCCTGATACTGGCGGCGATACCGAACCTGGTGGCGCTGCTGGCCGGTCTGCTGGTGTTTACGGCGAGCTTCTTCGCGATGCACTCGACGGCTTCCGCGTGGGTGGGCATCATCGCGGAGCGCGACCGGGCGGAGGCGTCCAGCATGTACGTGTTCTGGTACTACATGGGGTCGTCGATGGTGGGGGCGGCGTCGGGCTGGGTGTACGAGCTGCTGCCGTGGGCCGGGTTCACGATGGTGCTGGCCTGCCTCGTTGTGGTGCTGGTGCTGATTACCGCGGCGGTGGCCCGCAACACCAGGCGTTAAAACACCAGGCGCTAAACCCCAAAGCTAGAGCAAAGGGATGCCGGGGGCGTCGGCGGCGAGGAATTCGCGGACGGCACGGGTGGCCCGGCAGTCGTCTTCGTTGTACTGCAGCAGGGTCTGCTTTGCGTCCTCGTCGCCGCGGACGGCGGCGAAGCGGCGGTCGATGGAGGCTTCGCCGTCCATGTCGTCGTCCTCCCAGTGAAAGCCCACGATGGGCCCGAGCACTTTCAGCCCCAGCCCGTCGGTGCCCACCAGGTGCCTGCGCACCGACGCGAACACGTCGACCCACTCTTCGGAAGCGATGAACTCCTGGACTTCCTTGGCGTCGATGCTGGCGAAGCGCTGCGCGGACATGCGCAGCCAGTGGTTTTCGCCGGCGGCGGCGTAGCAGTAGGCGGCGAAGGTCTTGCCTTCCGCGTGGGCTTGGGCGCGCTGGTCGAGGAGCCAGCGCCAGAACGCACCGAAGTTGGCTTCCTCCGCGTCGCCGCCGACTTCCTCCCACGTCACGAACGGCCGGTAGCGCTCGCCGTCAAAGGTGCCCCACAGGTAGGCGCCTTGGTCCATGTAGGACTCCATGTCGATGTCGATCTCGACGTCCGCACGGCGAATACCGATCGGCCCCGGTCTCCTGAGCAGGGGGATCCCGGCGCGCCAGGCTTCGGCGATGCGGGAAGGTTCGCCGAGCTGGGCGTCGATAAGCTGTTGGACCGTCGTGATGCCCTGTGCGCGGAAGCGGTCGCCCTTGCCGCCGGGCAGCACCAGCGAGATGTCGTCGCGCGCCTCGAGCTCAGGCAGGCACAGCGGCCAGAACCTGCAGGTGGCGCACTGTTTGTAGCGGGTTGGGTGCTCGGGCGTGGGCTCGGCGAGCGCGAGCAGCAGCGGCGCGACATACTTTTCGACGTCCACTCCGTACGCCAGCGACCTATCCTGCCCAATGACGCCGCCGCGGCCCGCGGAGCGCTCCCCGAGCAGGAGGTGCGCCATGGCCAGCCGGTAGCCGTCGACGGTGTGGTGGCGGTACTTGCCCGCTACCCGCAGTGGTGCCCCCAGCCCAAGGCGCCCAACCGGCACGGCCTGCAGCGTCGAGGTCGGGTGCGTGCGCGCGACTCTGTGGTTCGAGATGATCACTGGCACGTACCCGTCGGCGGTGCGCACCAGGATGTCGACGTCCACCTCGACCGCCACCCCGGCGATGTCCCCATGGAGCGTCGCCCGCGTGATCAGGTGGGTGCCGCGGCGCATCAAGTCAAAGACGCCCTCGGTGGTGGCGTCCGCGGCGTCGGCGCGGGTGAAGAGGCGGCGCCGGCCGTCGCCAAGCGCTGGCTTGGTAGGCAGCTGGGCGAGTACCGCCTCCTGCACCGCGATGCGCTGCGGCATGTGCGCCTCGGCCTCCTCGCGCGACGGGTAGTCCGGGAACTGGCACCTCCGGCGGAACCGGAAGCGGCACCCCACAAGATCCGACGGCCGCATGCGTGTGCCATCCTGCTGCTTCGACGTACTCACAATGGGCAATACTCTACTAGGCGCAGTGGAGAAACAGGTAAGGTTGGTGTCCAAACGAACGCTGAAGCGTAAAGGAGTTAACTCGCATGGGACTGTTCAAATCCATCCGGAAAGCACGCACGAAGGCCAAGGCTGAGATTAAGGCCGCGCAGGCGCACGCCCGCAAGCTTGCCAAGGAGGAGGCGAAGCAGGACTTCCGCACCGCAAAGCTGCTGGACAAGGCCGAGAAGCGCCTGCTGAAGGCAGAGAAGCAGGGCCTGAAGCAGAAGCGCAAGCACGAGGAGCGGCTGGCGAAGGCGCATCTGCAGCGCATTGAGGAGTCCGGCATTACGAAGAAGAAGGCCAAGCAGTGGCTCGGCGCAACCCGCCTGCTCCTGCCGGTGCTGTTGCCGCTGTTCTACAAGGGCTGGACATCCTACCAGCAGAAGCAGGTACAGCAACGCGCGCAGAGCGTCGGCCTGTCCTCCCAGGAGGTCTCGCGCTTTTCTGAGCGCGGCGGGCAGCTGAAGTCGCGCGTCGACGCCCTCGAAGGCCAGGTCGAGACCGCCGAGTTGCCGAAGGGCTTCGCCACCGACGCGAAGGTCCGCCTCGCGGAGCTGCAGACGGCGGTGGAAAACGCCGAGCACATGAACCCGGTGCAGCAGCGCCTGGCACACAACTCTATTGATGAAGACCTGCAGAAACTGTCCGCGGAAGTGCAGAAGAAACTTAATTAGTATTATCGGCCAAAGTATTTGCTAGACTTCCTCCAAACGCGAACACTACTCCCAAGTATCGTTCTTGGGAGTACCGGAGAAAGGACAGCCTTCATGGCCCGGCAAAATATCACCCAGTTTTTCGACGACCTGGACCACACGCCCCTGCACGAGGCGGATGTTCGCGTGATCCGCTTCGGGTTACAGGGGAAGAATTACGTGCTGGACCTCAAGCCGGAGAACGCGGAGCGCTTCCTGGCGCAGCTCAAGCCGTACGTCGAAGCAGCCAGGGAGGCGTGCGACGCGACCGATCGGGCCCTTGACCCCGCCGAGATCCGCCGTTGGGCGCAGACCGAAGGCCTGCCCATTGCCAACCGCGGCAAGATCCCCCTCGGCATCGTGGAAGCGTTCCACGAAGCCCACCCCTACTACTAGAGCACGCCCTGCTCGCGCGCCGACGCCACGGCGGAAGTACGGGAACGCACACCCAGCTTGTCGTAAATATGCACGAGGTGGGACTTCACGGTCGCCTCTGAAAGCATGAGCTCCGTGCCAATCTCCCTATTCGACGACCCCGCCGCCACCAACTGCAGCACCTCCAGCTCACGCGGCGTGAGCGAGGAGCGCGGAGTACGGTCGCGCGTCTCGAGGCGCTCGCGCACCACCGGGGACATGGTGGCGTCGCCACGCGCGGTGGAGCGCACCGCGGCGACGAGCTCCTCCGGCGGGGCGTCCTTCAGCAGGTAGCCGACGGCTCCGGCCTCGATCGCGCCGAGGATATCGGCGTCGGTGTCGTAGTTGGTCACCATGAGCACCTTCGGCGGGTTCGTCATCGAGGCGATAATCTGTGCCGTTGCCTGCGCGCCCGTGGTCACGCGGGTGCCCTCGACGCCCGCGCCGAAACGGAGGTCCATCAAAATCACGTCAATGCCGCCGGCCTGCGCCATCGCGATCGCGCCCTCAGCTGTGGCAACTTCGCCGACGACCATAATGTCTTCGGCCTCCTCGAGCACGGCCCGAAGCCCCAGCCGGACGATCTCATGGTCATCAGCCAGCAACACACGAATCATGAAGTTTTCCTCTCCACCTGGTCAGTCTTTTGTTTGATACTACTCGGTACCGCCACAGAAAGTGCTGTCGGCCCGCCGGGCTGGGATTCAATTGCCAGCTCACCGCCCAATTCCTCGGCCCGAGAACGCATGGCATCGAGGCCCAAATGGCCTAACCCTGAGGGCTTTTTGGACTGGCTCGCTACGTCGAAGCCCTTGCCGTTGTCCACCACGTCGAGGCGCACCTCGTCCCCACCAAACGTCAACGTGATGCGCACACGGCTTGCCCCGGAGTGCTTCACCACGTTCGACACCGCGCCCTGCGCAATCCGCAACAGGCCGGCCTCGATCCGCATCGGCAGCTGCTGCGCCTCTCCGTCGACCTCCACCTCGATGTTCATATCGCCCGTCGTACTGAAGTCCGCCGCGATGCGCCGCAGTGCCTCCTCCAGCGACGTCGTGCTCAGCGGCGCCGGCGTCAGCGCCGCAATAATCGCACGGGTCTCCGCCAAGTTTCTCGACGCCGCCCTGCGTGCCGTCTCCATCCTCTTCAACGGCGCCGCCAGCTCTTCCTCCGAAAGGTCCGTTGCCAACAGGTCGCGCTCTGCCGCATGCAGCAGCATCTGGATCGAGGACAGGTTCTGCGCCACCGTGTCGTGAATCTCGTGCGCGAGCCGTTCCCGCTCCTGCGCCACACCCGCAGCACGCTCTGTGGTTGCTAGCTGCTCGCGTGTCTCCAGCAGTTCGTTAATGAGCTCGGCGCGCTCGTCGCTCACTTTCGTAATCGTGGTGAAGGCATAGTTGATCGCCAGGACCACCACCGCCGACAGCGCCGGCCCCAACACGCTGCCCAGCGTGAGATGATCCGGCAGCTGTACCAACACCGTGATCACAAGCCCAGCAGCAACCCCGGCAATACCTCGCCAGTCGTTGAACGCCCGCATGTACACGAAGAACAGGATGAACACCCAGTACATCGCAACCACGGAGATGGTCGTGTCCAGCATCCACACGCCGGTCAGCCCCACGAGCCACAGCACGCGGCCCGGGGTAGCCCAGTAGTGCATCTCGGTCATCCCGTAGAACAGGAGGAAGGAAAACGTCGTCACCAGAGTGATGTGCAGCAGCGCCTCATCCAGCGACATCCGCGCCAGCGCCGCCAGCGACACCAGCACCAGCGACACCGACAACACCGTGATACCGATATCCAAAGAACGGTTTACCGGCACCTCAGTGGTTTCGCCGGGGCCCGGCGACAACACAGCTAATCTGGAACCCATGCGTTTGACACTACCCACCCTCGCAGCAGTCATGGCATTTGGCGTCCTCGCCGGGTGCGCCGCCCCCGACCCGGATCCAACGCCCACGGGCGAAGGGGGCGTCGAGAAGCAACAAGCCGCCCTGCCTCTCGACGCCCTGCCCGCCACCGACCGCAACGCGTGGCAGCCCTGCCCATACCTCGACACCGACTGGGTCGCCGACGCCAACGGCCAGCGCGTCACCGGCGTAGGTATCGACGCCCGCTTCGACCCCCCAGCCTGCCAGTTCTGGTCCTACCCGCCCGAGCCACAGCTGACCGTCATCGTGCGGCACATGGACAGCCCCGAGGACGCCATGGCCGTAGTCGACTGGGCCACACCCATCGACTACACCGAGCCAGCCAACCAGCCAGCCGGGTGGAACGGCGGACGCCACGGCGGCGGGGCCGTACCCAACCGGATCGGCGCCGCCTACTCCGTGGCCAAGGGCAACACGGCCGTGACCGTGTTCACCAACCAGGACGAGTCCATCAAGGCGCAGCTCGTCGCCGAGGAGACCATCAAGAACCTGCAGCTCTAGGGCGTTACACTGCGACGTCGTTGTACGGCATCTGTGCCGACACCCACGGAAACACCACTTCCATCAGCAGGAAGAACACGGCCACCGCGATCACGATCGCGAGCAGCCACTTCACCGGCGTAGGCCCCGGCAGCATCCGCCAAAGTGCTCCATACATTGTCTATTTCACCTCCGACATCGCCTGCGGCAGCGTTTGCTCGCCCGGTGTTTTCGCCAGCACCTCAGTCTGCACGGCGTGGATGATCATGCGCTCCGCGTTCGAAAACTGCGGGTGGCACGTGGTCAGCGTGATCATGCCCAGCATGTCCGGGCGCACCTCAATGGAGGGCTGCTCCGGGATCGGGTTGATCACGTTCACGTCTCCCGGCAGCGTAATGTGCCTGCCCACCACGTTGCGGTACTCGCCCGTCGCGATCGGCTCGTTGATCTCGGCTGGCACGCAGCCCGCCGCCACGTCCCGGCGCTCCTGCGGGTCCAGGCCCATCGGCAGCACGCGGTACGTCACCCAGGAATCCTGTGTCTCCACCACGATGGCGTCACAACTGTTCAGCGCCCCAAGGTCGTTGAACGGCGCTCCCTTGCCCACGCGGTGGCCCGCCACCGCGAAGTTGCCCGGCTCGCCCGGCATCTGCGTGTCCGGGTAGCGGCCCGGACCCACCAACAACTCGTTCTCGTCGGTGCCCTCGATGATGGCGAACTGGTAGTCCGACCCGAACGCAGGGATGTACATGCGCGCGAATGCGTCGCCAAGCTGTGGCGTGCGCAGCTGGCGCGGGTTCTTCCACTGCTCCGACAACGTGTCCTGCGCTTCGTTCTGCATCTTGCCGGAAGCGATATTCGTCCAATAGGACTCGTAAAAGGCGAACAGCAACAACAACGCCCCGATGGTCAGCAGCACCTCGCCGAACACCTGGGAGGCGCGCACCTTGCGTCTGGGTTGTTGGTAAACCATGGCCTAACATTAGCGAATGATGGAAATCCTCGTCTATCCCGTATCCGCCGTGCTGCAGTTCTGGCACTGGCTCCTCGCCGACGTCCTCGGCGCCCCCGTCTCAGGTGCCTGGATCGCATCCATCATCCTGCTGGTCATCACAGTGCGCGGCGCCATCGCACCGTTTTCCTGGAAGACGTACAAGGTAGGCCGCACCAGCTACATGATGCGGCCACACATGAAAGCCATCGCGGACCGCTACGGCAGCTCCACCGCACTCGAGGACATCGAGGCGGAACGCGAAGCCATCAAGAAACTCCGCAGCGAGCACGGCTACAACCCGCTCGCCGGCTGCGTTCCCGCCATGATCCAGCTGCCGTTCTTCTTCGGCCTCTACCGCTTGCTGTACTGGCTCGCCGTCCCCGACGTCGGCGACGCCCACCGGATCGGCCTGCTCACCCCAGACGAGATCGAAAGCTTCCGCAACACCACGCTTTTCGACGTCCCCCTCCCCGCCTACGTCTCCATGACACCCGAGCAGTTTGCCTCCCTCGGCACCACGGTCGACGCCGTTCGCGGCCTGGCCATCCCGATGCTCATCGCCGCCATCTGCTTCACCAGCATCAACCTGCTGCTCTCCCAGATCCGCAACCGCACCACCCTCGAGTGGGAAAACGCGTTCACCCGCGGCAGCTACCGGTTCCTGTACTGGATGATCCCCTTCATTGCGCTGTCCCTGACCACGGCGGGCCTGCTCGGCCTCGTACCGATCGCGCTACTGCTGTACTGGGTAGTCAACAACTTCTGGACCGCCTCACAGACCGTTCTGCTCTGGGCGTTGCTTGTAAAGCGTTTCCCCTCCGAAGAGATTCACCGCAACCATGTACGCGAGGCGCGCGAAGCGTACGTCGAAAAGAAGCGGGAGAAGCGCGAGCGCAAGCGGACCTGGCGCCGCAAGAAGGCTGGCGCGCTCGTGCGACCGACGACCATCCCAGCGGTGCGGCGCGACATCCGCGCAGAAAAAACCGCCCTTGCCGAGGCCAAACGCGAGGAAAAGCGCGCCAAAAAGGCAATCGAGAAAGAGCGGTCGAAAGTGCAGCGGGAGGCTAAATCGAATAGTCAGCAGGAGGAGTCCCAAGCGTAGCTTTCGCCAGCGTACGGGCAGTTTCCAACGGCGCGGTATCGCGCACAAAGCGGGCTCCCGCCAGGCCGCCGTCGAGGAAGATCAAAAGCTCATTCGTCTGCGAGGCCGAGTTGTAGCCGTTCTTCACGCTGAGCAGGTGCGTAATCGTGTCGTACATCCACTGGCGGTGCTTCTTACACGCCGCAACGATGCGTTCCTCCGACTCCGTGTCCGGGCGCGGATACTCGTTCGCCGCGTTCAGGAACGGCGAGCCACGGAATTCCCGGTCCGGCTCCTCCTCAATCGCCATGTCGAAGAACGCCAGCACCTTCCCATCCGCGTCGTAGACGTGCTCGGTGCGCTCCGCCCAACGCTGCCGGTATTCCTCGTCCAGCCGCTCAATGTACGCGATGACCAGGTTGTCTTTCGACCCAAGCAGAGAGTACAACGACGCCTTCGCGACGTCCGCCTCCCTCAAAACACGGTCAATACCGATGACGCGGATGCCTTCTTCTTGGAAGAGTTTCGTGGCGGCGTCCAGCAGCCGCTGCCGGGGGCTGGGACGATTCCGCCTCCTGGAAGCACTCTTTGCCTTGCTGGTTGTACCGCTGCTCACGCGACTGCTCCTCCAAAATCTCTAGTAGACAAACCAGTACGTTCACCATACCGCGTACCGTAGTTTCTGAAAAGAAAAATACCGGCCGGGGGTGTGTCCCTCCGGCCGGTACATACATCACGCGCTTTTCGCGCTACTGGCTATTGGCGTTGTTTGCCTTTCACAAAGTTGACAATGGTCAGCAGGATCACCGCACCAAGGATGCAGGTGAAGAAGCTAAACCAGAGTCCGCCATTGTCGACGTCCACTCCGAACTTCGCCAGCAACCAGCCGCCAATCAGACCACCAATAATGCCGACAATAATATTCAGGCCGATGCCCATGTCGGCGTCCTTGCCCTTAATCTTCGAAGCGATCCAGCCCGCAAGTCCGCCAATGATAATCCAGCCGAAAAAGCCAAGTCCCAGCATGTCTACGTTCCCTTCTATAACGATCGTTTAATGTCTACTGACCATGGTGCCTCCCATTCGGGCATAATGCCACTACGATTCGGACACCAACGGGTAACGATCTGGAAACGGCACCGCAGGGACTTGGTTGCGTTCCGCGAAATTAGTCGTTCGGACGAACAACCATCATCGGGCACGGCGCGGACTGCAGCAGCGCACGCGACGTCGAGCCGAGCAGCATGCCCTTGAACCCGCCACGACCGTGGGAACCGGTGACCAGGAGCTGTGCGCCTTCAGCGGCCTCGGTAAGCGCGCGGACTGGACGGTCACGCGTAATCACCTTGCGGATCTGCACATCTGGGTACTTCGCGGCAGAGTCCTCCAGGTAGCCATTGAGGATCTCGTCCTTCTCCTCCTGCACAGCCTTCCAGTGCTCGTCCGTGACAGAGAACCCAGCGCCCGGCCCCTGCACCTGCGTATCGATCCAGGTGTGCACCGCAATCAACTCCGCACCGCGAGCGTGCGCCTCCTCAAAGGCGACCTCCGTTGCGTGGCGGGAAACCTCAGAGCCATCAACGCCGACTACGACCGGGCCGTACTTATTCTCTTCGGTCACGTTGTTGTCCTCGCGGACAACAACAACCGGGCAGCTTGCGTGGGAGACAACCGCACCAGACACGGAGCCGAGGACCATCCCGGAAAGCCCGCCAAGGCCACGCGACCCCATCACGATCATGGTCGCGGTACGCGACATCTCAAGCAGCATGTCAATCGGGGATCCCTCCGCGATTGCGTGCCCAATCTTGATATCTGGGGCGACCTCAAGCGCGATGTCACGCGCCTCCTCGACCTTCTGGATGGTTTCCTTCTGCAGATCATCGAACAGTTCCTTCGGCGGAACCATCCCTTCCGCGTACAGGAACTGCGGCATGGTGTAGCTTGCAGCCAGCTGCAGCGCGATGCCGCGCTTCGCAGCAGTGTTCGCCGCCCAGCGGACCGCGTTGTGGGAAGCCGGGCTTCCGTCCACAGCTACGACGACCATTTCTTCATTCGACATGTGTTTCGCCCTTTCTCAAGAAGGTAGGCAGTTTCTACCCCCATTGTAGACAAAACCCACATCGATATCGTGGCCCTTATTTGGGAATTTCCACCGGCTTGGCGCCCTCAGAGTTCGCAGGGAAGAACGTCTCATAGAGTGCTCGCAGCACGTCCGCGATCACCTTCCCGATACCTTCATTGAAGAACGCCAGTACTGGTTGCAACATCGCTCCAAGATCCATAGCGACTAATCTAGCAAAGGATATGAGTAGAAAACGAAGGAAGTCGCCCCCGCCACTGCCTCCGCGCGATGGCCTCGGCGCGTCACGAGTCCGCGTCCCCGATGCCCCCATTACCGCCGGCGACTTCCTCACCGAAGTCATCAAGGGGCAGCGCCACCGCCACGCCGATGACGACGCCGCAGCCGTCCTCCAGCGCTTCGCCGTCGGCGAAGTCGTCCTGCGCGACGGCACCCCGCTCTCCCCCAACGATATTTTGCAGCCGGGCACAGACGTCTTCTTTTATCGACGCCCCGCCCCCGAAACTCCCGTACCGTTTACTCACACCGTGGTGTTCGAAGACGATAACGTCCTCGTCGTCAACAAACCGCCGTTCTTGGCGACGATGCCACGCGCCGCCCACATCACGGAGACCCTCACCGTCCGCCTGCGCCGAGAGACCGGCAACGAGGAGCTCACCCCGGCCCACCGCTTGGACCGGATGACGAGTGGCTTGTTGCTACTGACGAAGCGCCGTGACGTCCGCGGGGCGTACCAGGACATGTTCGCCCGCCGAGAAGTCCGCCGCCTGTATTCCGCGGTTGCTCCTTATGATGCTTCGCTACCTGCCGGACCTTGGCGGCATCACATCGTCAAAGAACACGGCGAAGTTGCTTCCAAGATTGTCCGCGGCGCGGAACCCAATTCAGAAACGATGTTCCTTGGCGCGTCCCGTTTGCCGTCAGAAGAGGAAACAGTGCTACAAGAACGCTACGGAGTGGAAGGACCGCTCGGGCGCTATCTCCTCGAACCGATCAGTGGACGCACGCACCAACTGAGAATCCAGATGTTGGACGCCGGGGTGCCCATCATCGGCGACTCTATCTACCCCGTCCCACATCCTTTTGGGGAGGACGACTTCACCAAACCAATGCTGTTGGAATGCATTTCCGTTGCATTCACGGACCCGCTCTCCAGCAAGGCCGTCCACTTCACGACCGACCCATCGGTGCCCTGGCCATAAACCCTCTCGGAGTACCAATAGTGTGTCTCCAACGGTAGCCGAGGCAGCTGTGCACCACATTCCGGGTCTTCGAGACTGTGCGGTGGCGTTTCCCCAGCTCACGCCCCCTGCGCAAGGAAATTTGGTGTCGAGCAACCCGCACTACCCATACACGCAATGACAAACCACGCACCCCTGTACAACCTGGGTGTGTACCACAAACAACCAACAGAACTGCGTCCCTGTGTCACCACCCCTGGGATCCCACAAACCACATTCCCGCAAGCCGTGCACACCTACTGGTAAAACACAACGACACTGGCATGCAAAGCAAGAATCTGGTGCGCACACCTCCAAACCCGAGCCACACCACACCCCCACGCACGTGGTGCACACCCCCACCAAAACAAAAAAGTGTGGTGAGTATGTGCCACAACAACACACACCCACCACACACAAGAAAATGAAGTTATAGGCCGGCGGTAACCTACTCTCCCACACCCTCCCAGGTGCAGTACCATCAGCGCGGGCGGGCTTAGCTAA
>QWCJ01000050.1_pt1 | contig 59635 bp, 58 predicted proteins | sample 1972501 | NCBI WGS metagenome assembly QWCJ01 (sample SAMN09866711, study PRJNA288562) | Human vaginal metagenome isolate term2_vaginal, whole genome shotgun... | isolation source: vagina | host: Homo sapiens | place: USA: California
ATAAAAGCAGATTTTTTGTCATCGAAAAGTTTTTTGCCCAAAGCTATAGTAAATAAAGGGATTACAAGAGATTTTAGGTCTCTTTTTGTCACTTATGCCCAAAAGTTTATTCTTTTTCAAATGATATTTCGGCAATTATTCTATCTGAACCCAATCCAGATATTCTTCCCATGCAAGTATGAGAACCAATTCATTAGCTATTGGTTTTTAAAAGCTAAGCTTTTGGAGCGCAATAGCTAAGCTTTTGGATTGCAATATCTAAGCTTTTAAAATGAAGTTTGTAAGGGACAGATTATCAGGGCTTTTCGTATGTCCTTAAAAACTTCATTCCTGTTAAGCCTTTGAAAATAATTGCGATGTTCTGATTGATTGAATATCGATGATTTGGAATTGTATTTTTTATTACATTCCGATGATTATATTTTTTGGAAAAGATTGCTTGAAGCACTGAGTTTGTAGTTTTATCCGGCATCTGCGATGTTATTGAAATTCGATATAAGACAAAGAAAGGTTATTCCTATTTAAATCTGTTCAAAGTCCCCCAAAAAATATGAATTAAGAGCAAGAAATTGGCTTCCGTCCGGCAGTACAATACATTCTTTTCAACCTATGATTGGTGTGTGAATTGTTTGAAATTCTCACGAAATTAACAACCATTAACTAAGACTTTTCAAACGAAACGAGGCTTTTTGTTCCGAAACATCGTATCTTTGCAATATGATAAGAAATCAAGGTTCACGGCAGCGTAAGGAGCGATATAAAGTGATGAGGGTGGAGGAATCCGCCCCTTTGTTGGAATGGCTGTTGGCTAATTCCGGTCAGAGCAAGTCGAAGACTAAGGCAACCCTTCAAAATCGGGGCGTAAAGGTGAACAAACGTTTGGTTACTCAATTCGATTTCATGTTGACTCCCGGTGATGAAGTAACAATAAGCCTGAGTAAGAAAAACGATCAGTTTCAAAGTCGCTATCTGAAGTTGGTCTATGAAGATAGGTTTTTATTGGTGATAGAGAAAAATTGTGGAATATTGTCGATGGCGGCCGGGCACTCATCGCTGAATGTTAAAAAGGTGTTGGATGATTACTTTCACAAGTCCCACCAGCGCTGTACTGCCCATGTGGTTCATCGTCTTGATCGCGATACATCCGGCTTGATGATTTATGCCAAGGATATTCAAACTGCACAACTGTTGGAGCATGATTGGCACAACATTGTTTATGATCGGCGATATGTTTCGGTTTTAAGTGGGCAGGTTGAGAACAATGAAGGGACGATTGCCAATTGGCTGAAGGATAATAAATCGTACGTAACTTACAGTTCGCCTGTTGATAATGGAGGTAAGTATGCCATAAGTCATTTTCACCTCTTGAATCGCTCTGAAAAATATTCTCTCGTAGATTTCAAGCTTGAAACCGGTAGAAAGAATCAAATTCGCGTTCATGCGGCAGACATGGGACATCCGGTATGCGGTGATATAAAATATGGAAATGGCGACAATCCTATTCATCGGTTGGCTCTCCATGCCTATGTGCTTTGTTTTTATCATCCCATAACCCATCGTCCCATGGAATTTGAGACGGCAATACCGGTAAGCTTTAGAAGCCTTTTTGGAAGAGAATAATTGTTTATGGCTAATTTGGAATATTATATTGGCGTCATCCTTGTAATCGTTGCCTGTGCTTTTCTGATTAAGAAAGTGGCAGGTTGCATCTTTAGAATTGTCATTACCGTGATTGCACTTGCCATCATTGCTTACTTTCTAAGAAGTTTGGGGTATATTTAATAGAAACATTAACATAAAATAAAAGAATTGAGATTTATGACACACGAAGAATTGATGCGTAGAGCCATAGAGCTATCGGAAAAAAGTGTTCGAAGTGGTGGGGGACCTTTTGGCGCAGTGATAGCTCGAGATGGAGAAATAGTGGCAGAAGGCAGTAACAATGTAACGATAGATTTGGATCCTACAGCTCATGCAGAGGTATCGACCATTAGGAAGGCTTGTTCTAAATTAGGAACATTCGATTTGAGTGGTTGCGTGATTTATACATCGTGCGAACCTTGTCCGATGTGTTTGGGAGCCATCTATTGGGCGCATCTTGATAAAATCTATTATGCCAATGATCGTAAAGACGCTGCGAAGATTGGTTTTGATGATGATTTCATTTATGAGGAGATAGCGATTAAACCTCAATATCGCAAGAAACCATCTGAAATTTTGCTCCGTTTTGAGGCTATCAACGCATTTAAAATGTGGGAGAGCAAAACCGATAAGACAGAGTATTAAACCGATTTAATCCTTGTTTTGATCAAGACTAAGAGCTGATTATTGATTTATCTTTTTATAATAAAGTTCAAAAACCTCTCTTAGTTTTGATTCGTTGTCGATGATAGCACGGATATATTCCAGATTTTTCGCATTGGAGGAATTGGGAATCCACAATCGGATATAGCCAAAGCGACCATACTTTTCTTTCATGTGAGAATAGAAACGCTGCCACTGCTCCTCTTTGTTTTTTTCAGGATAGTTCTCCATTCCATATTCTATGGCACGTGAGAACACCATTTCAGGATCAAGGTCGCGGTCTGCTTCGGCAACAATTTTCCCATAGATGCTTCTCGGAGTTCGGGAACTGCTTGCCCGATGATCCTCAACAGCCTCTTTCATGATTTGTAGTTGTTGGGCTGTAAACCATTTCCTTAGTCGGGTGTCTGCCATGAGTATTTTACCACTTGTGATGTGGTGTACAGCTCTGGGACCTTCCATGCCGAGGTCGTGATAACCTGCGATGACGTATGCCATGTTCATGTCAGCACCAGTTATCTTTGCCAGTTCGATAGAATTTTTTATCACTCGCTGCGCGTGAATGATACCATGCGATTTGCCGAAAGCATTGTAACGAGGAAGAATTTGTTGTTCAACAAATTCCATGATTTCTAAATTTACTCCTTGTATCATATTGTTCTTAGTTGGATAAAAATAAAAAACCTATGGAAGACAGAATGCCGAAAATAAACATATTGCGAGCTGTCTGACTGAGCGTTCGGTTCAATCCTTTTCCATGATTAATTCTTTTCATTTCCAGATAAGTTTTTCCGTGTACATAGAGATAGGGAAGAATAATGGCAATGCTAAATATTATCATCTTGTTGTTTTCCATGAGATAGGCGATACATATAAGCAAGACACCCATTCCCCCCAATAGGCAATAGAGAAGTTCTGCGTTCTTTTCCCCGATTCTTACAATCAGCGTTAGCTTCTTGTCGCGTCTGTCGTTCTCTCTATCTCTGTAATTATTCACCACAAGTAAAGTGTCAATAACTAAACCACAGGCAATTGAAGCCGTAAAGACTTGCGATGTAATGCTTTGCAATGATGGGGGGAGTATCACATAATAACTAATGCAGACAGGTACGATACCGAAAAAAACGACTACAAGCAGATCGCCTAAACCCCAATAGGATAGTGTGGTGGTGTAGAGAAAGCAGAAAATCATGCAGAAAATTCCAACGACCAGCATTTTCATTCCTCCATAATAAATGAGTGGGACACCTATAATCGCCGCGAAGAATGAAGTGAAAAACAAGCCCCATCGCATGGCGTGGAGTGTGATCCATCCTTCTGAGCAAGCTCTTTGGGGACCAAGTCTGGTTTCTTTGTCATCATTCCCTTTGAGACAGTCAAAGTAATCATTGATGAAATTGGCGTCTATCTGCATGATGAACGCGAAAAGAAAACATAAGATGGCTGGAATGATTCGGAATTTATCCCAGCCAGCATCTTTATAGGCTAAAGTTACGCCAATCATCACTGGAACGGCAGCCCCGGTTAAGGTTCGTGGTCGTGCGGCAAGAAGCCAGGCGTTAAAAGAATTTGTTTTAACATTGTGCTCCATCTCCGACAGTATGTCATTTTTCATTTTAGTTAAAAAAGTTCCAACTCACGCCAAATCTGAAAATGCGCTGATTGAGTGGGTAGTGGGGGGTGAAAAAATAATTACCTCCATCGCTGCTGTTCAAGTGCGACATCATGATAAAAAAGCGTGTATGTTGGAGTTGGAAATTCGCGTAAGCATTAATCACCGGGTAATTTCCAATTTTGGTTTTGTTCTCGTTTATTTCTTGAATTCCAAAGTAGCCTATTCCGGGGATATATTCAGGTGCGAAGTATTTAGTAAAATATCGTGCATCAACTCCCAAATCACAACTTAAAACCTTGGCAATCTTGAATCTAATAAAAAGATTTGAATAGGCATTGAATATGGGGAGAGGCAGAGCGTTCTCATCGCTTGACTTTTGGAATGTCAATACATTTTGCCAATTGATTATTCCAAAACGGAAATCCTGCTGCAATTGAAGTGTTAGCAAACTTATCGCGCCTTTATTTTGTCTGACGTTTACTTCGTTTTTTATACTTTGAAAATTATCACCATTTTGTATTCTATTGTTGCGTAATGCGAAATAACTATAGTTTTTTATCATGTCGTAACCAATGCGAAGCCTTGTCTCAGTCTTTTTCCACGAGAGTTCACCTAATAATCTGGAATGGATTACTTGGTCAAGGCTGTTATCCCACCAATAATGACTTGATCGGAATGTGTCCATATAGAAAGAAGGCGCGACCCTATGAAAGAAAGCTGTGGCAGCAAGTTGAACTGTATCACCAAGCAGAGGGAAATTTACATCGGCATGTCCATCAATCTGTAAGTCGCCGGCATTATGACCTGCTATCCAAGCTTCGGCACTTACGTCATAATGAAGCGTTTTGCCTGCGGTCTTTAACAGCTGCCCACCAACAGAGATTTCTTGTTGATTCCATTTCTCATAGCCCGACAACAAAGTTTTATTGGATGTCGCTTCTGTCATTACTGATGGTAATTCGTAATGTCTCAGTTCGTGCGATACAAACGCCTTTAAGCCGGCTTTTGCCCATTTGTTGAATCCTTCCAGCAATGCCACTGCCACTGTATTTTTTAATGCCCAGTGTTTGGTCATGTCATAAATAGAATCCCCCGAGTTTACATTTTGGCTAAAGTAGTTGTTTGCGTAGTAGTTATCGGGCGTTTGGTAGGCTTGATAAATACGCCGATAATTACTGAAACGCGTGGTATGGATGAAACTGGTTACCGGAATATATTCGTTCTTCATCCATTCATTAGACGTTTCTTTTTCGGAGATAGGAGATCGCTTCGCCTCCGCCATCTGAGTGGAATCTTGCATATTTACTTCGATTCGCTTTTCATTATTTTCCGATTTACCCATTGTAATGGGAGCATCGCCCATAATCTTTGCGTTCTCTGGTCGTCCCATTGATGCGTTTTTCTTGTCATATTCTGCTTCATTGAACGTACCGCCGTTTTGTTCAGATTGTTTTCTGGCTTTGTCTTTTTCGTCTTTGTCTTTTTTAGCCTTGTTGGATTTAATCGCGAATTTTTTGGCTTTGATCTCATCCTCGGTCATTGGTATCTTTTTATAGAAACCAAGATTATATCTGTGGGTGAAGAAGATGTGTTGATTGTCGTTCCTGTTCCAGTTTTGCTCAAGAACGGTTGGTATTTCGTTAGTTCGATACGAGTCCTTAAACTTTTCCGGATGTGTGATATACGCATCGTTTGTTATTCCTCCTCCCTCAGTAACTTTCTGATGGTTCAGTGAGAAGAAAAGAAGGGCTAAGTACCGTTCACCCATATAGCTTCCCCACATGGAATAATCAGTGTGGGAAGTATTTTGGTTGCTATAGTAACCCCTCCCATAAAGATAATCGAACTTAAATCCGAATCCCCATCTTTTTCCTGCATTTACAGCAAAGAGAGCTTTGAAGTGGTCTTCTCCGTTGGTTCGGTTGCCGGCTCCATTATAAGAAAGGTTAGTGATTGGGGATAGGGTAGAGGTGAAATGAAAGTCGCCGGGTTCAACAATGAATTGGTCGTATGGATCAAGAAAAAGAAATTCTTTCGCATTCTTTCTATCTATAAATATACGATTTTGGCGTGGCGACCCAAGATTGCCCAAGGAATTATATTCACCACGTAAGCCTGTGTTGAAGACGGAATTCATATACATGTCCGAAAGCGTGTCGGGTGTTATGATGGTCTTATCTCCAAAATGCTCATCCACAGTCCATACTTTTAGACCTCTTGGGATTTCTTTGTGCTGGTTGGTAGAGTCGGATGAGCCTAATTGACGATTTTGCCTATTACCGGTACCGCTTAACGTGCGGTTGTCGCCCATCTCTGTATAATCCTGTGCGTTGATGGCAGAGACAATTGTCAATATTAAAACGATTAAGGCGAATGATCTCTTCATTATCTGAACAAACGTAGTATAACTTCGAAAAACTTAAATACCATGGAAGCCAATATAACAATTGTTCCCAATCTTTCGTATTGTGGCATGATATATAGAATAACACCAACGATGGCACCTAACATGAAGATAGAATTGAGCCATTGTCGAATTTTCAAGAATCTATCTTGTGGTTTTTGAATCCTTGTTCTGTGTTGTGGGCGAGATGCCGTGCTGTTTTGTATTTCGTCTGCCATAATTATTTGTTTTAACGCTAATTCATAATCCTCATGTTATTACCTATAAGCATAAAGCAAGTTAATGCGAAAATGAGAATTCCATTCCTGTTTGTTTTCTTAAAGCAAAGGTATGAAAAATTAGTTTATTACTAATCTGTTATATGATTTTTAACTTTTTAACATTGACTTTTAACTATTTCAATTCCAATTCCTTTTGCAATCTGATAATCTCATCTCTGTATTGTGCGGCTTGCAAGAAGTCTAAATCTTTAGCAGCTTGTTTCATTCGTGCCGTTGTGTTTTGTATGCTTTTTTCCAATTGTGCTTTGGTCATTCTCATGATGATGGGGTCGGCGGCCATAGCTGATTCTTGCGTAGGACCGGAATAAAATACTTGCGGCTTTTTTGACTTGGTTTCCTGTGTTTGAGCATTTAATGGTTCTATATTTGATAGCGCTCCCTTTATAGCTCTGACAATTTGTCTCGGTGTAATGTGATGTTCCTCATTATATTTCAGCTGTTTCTCCCTTCGGCGCATTGTTTCATCTATTGTCTTTTGCATGCTTTCTGTAATGGTGTCGGCATACATGATAACTTTTCCATTTATATTTCTGGCGGCACGTCCTGCCGTTTGTGTTAAGCTGCGATGACTTCTAAGGAAACCTTCTTTATCGGCATCCAATATGGCTACCAATGAAACTTCCGGCAAATCGAGTCCTTCTCTCAGCAGATTTACCCCTACCAAAACATCGTATATTCCTTTGCGTAAGTCATTGATAATTTTCACCCTGTCAAGATTTGCGACATCACTGTGGATGTATGCGGTGCGGATATCATGATTTAGCAGATATTCTGTTAATTCTTCTGCCATTCTTTTGGTTAGAGTTGTGATTAATACCCGCTCTTCTTTTTCACTTCGGGTAATAATTTCTTCTACGAGATTATCGATTTGATTTTCAGATGGTCTTACTTCGATTTCGGGATCAAGTAGTCCGGTTGGTCGAATTAATTGTTCTACGACAACACCTTCTGCTTCTTTTAATTCAAAGTCAGCCGGAGTGGCTGATACATAAATGATCTGGTTGATTAAGCTGTGGAACTCTTCAAACTTGAGGGGGCGATTATCAAATGCGGCAGGCAACCTGAACCCAAATTCCACAAGATTCTTTTTTCGGGCGCGGTCGCCTCCATACATGGCGGATATTTGCGGCACACTCACATGGCTTTCATCAATAATGATAAGATTGTCTTTGGGAAAGAAGTCCAAAAGGCAATAGGGGCGTTGTCCGGCTTCGCGCCCATCAAAATAGCGCGAATAGTTTTCTATTCCAGAGCAATGTCCCAACTCTTTTATCATTTCCATATCATATTCCACGCGTTCTTTAATGCGTTGTGCCTTAATGGAATCTCCTATTTCCTTAAAGAAATTAATTTGCATGACCAAGTCATCTTGTATCATGTGAATTGCGTTTTGCGTCTGCTCTTTGGTTGTAACAAAAAGATTGGCAGGATAAACTTCATATTCTTCAAACGATGCTATGCGATGAAATGTAATTGAATCTACTTCTTCTATTTCTTCTATTTCATCATCCCACCAAGTAATTCTGAGCGTAGTGTCGCTATAAGCCATGGCAATATCCACCGTATCGCCTTTCACCCTGAAGTTTCCTCGTTGCAACTCAATGTCATTTCTTACGTAGAGCGCATTGACAAGTTTTCGGAGAAATTCGTTTCTGTCTAATATTTGACCTTTCTTTATTTTAATCACACTGTCTTTCATCGCAACAGGACCTCCCATTCCATAGATGCAGGATACGGAGGAGACTACAACCACATCCTTTCTGCTGGATAATAATGATGAAACGGCAGAGAGACGCAACTTGTCAATTTCATCGTTGATGGCAAGATCTTTCTCTATATACGTGTCCGTTGAAGGTAAATAGGCTTCAGGTTGATAATAGTCATAATATGAAACATAATACTCTACGGCATTATTGGGAAAAAAGCCTTTCATTTCTTCGAAGAGTTGAGCTGCCAACGTCTTATTATGCGATAAAATAAGTGTCGGCTTATTCACATTGGCGATTACATTTGCCATTGTGAACGTCTTTCCCGAACCTGTTACGCCTAAAAGTACCTGACTTTTATCACCTCGTTCAATTCCTTCAGTCAGTTCTTTTATAGCCTCCGGTTGGTCTCCGGTTGGTTGATATTGTGATGTTAGTTTGAAATCCATTATTGAACGCAAAGTTAAGTAAATTTCTCAAATAATGCGTCAAATAATCATAGAAAGACGGTCATTAGAGTTTCTCGGTATCGTATGACAGTGAAAAATCTTTTATCTTTTCCTAATGGAATTCTAAATAATTTTGTGTCCACGCATGGTTGTTCAAATCACGAGGGGCTTTACGTATTTTTTTCAATGCTGAATAGCACCATCTCTTCTTGCCTCTAATTCATATTCAGGTGATGGCAAACAAACGCTTGATAGTGAACATTCGATCCACACATCAACATGAAATTATATTACAAAAGCCACGTCTGAAACGCGCTCTGTAATTTATTGATAATCAGGGTGATAGTAATTGCAGTTTAAAAGCTTAGCTTTTGCACTCCAAAAGGTAAGCTTTTGGCAGGCAAAAGGTAAGCTATTGCAATGCAAAAGGTAAGCTTTTAAAATGGGGACAATTAATGGTTGCAAAATAAAGCTCAAACGAAGGCGAAAAACGGATGCCCGGAAACAAATGAGGGGGACAATAGAAAACAGGATATGGACAATGGTGAGAACCTTGGCTTTTTCCATTATGATGCTTTGTAAATAACTAATTTCTCCACAAGGGTTTACCCATTTTGATACACCCCCTGCCAATGCCTTGCCAAAATCATTTGGGACGCCGTTAGGTTAAATATGTTAAAAAGATTGGAAATAATTGTTATTATCGATGTTTTGGTGTACCTTTGCATGGGATTGGAAAAATTACATATAAACAATGTTTCCCATTGTAAGAACTTAAGACACAAAGAGAACTAAACATGCAGGCAAGAATATCATATACATTGCGACACGACGACGTCGGCAAATGCCCTCTTGATTGTGATTCAATGTTGGCGGGCTTCTTCTGCACAACACTTTTACAAACGAGGCAGACATAAATCATGGCACGCGCCTTATCCTGCAATCCGTATGTCAGGACGGCATGTGTTCCTTTTACTCAACAGCATTTAATAATAAAAATCTATAATTACTTAATTTTATGAAACAAAATTACAACAACAAGAAAAAGCACCGCAGCGCATGGTTTGCGCTTGTGCTGCTATTGATGACGGCTCTGCCTATCACGGCACAGAACGTAGGCGACAGGTTCCAAGTCGATGGCTATTATTATGAGGTGGTGGATGCTGCGAACCATAAAGTGAAAGTAACATACGCAAACGCAAATGCGGCAACGGCGGATGCCACACAGCAGGATGCAACGGCTGACCTCCCCAACGAGTGGAAAGCCTACAATGGGACGGTGCCAACTACAGTAAAAAAAGAATTTATAGTTGGTACGGATTTTCCTGAGAGTATTCCAGAGGAAGAAAGAAAACATGATATTCCTGTAGTAATAATCCCGGCTACTGTCAAGCATAATACTATTGACTGGAAAGTGGTAGCCATCGGCTCCTATGCATTCATCAATGAAAGGGGATTTGGTAATGTGGAGCTTCCTGAAGGGATAGAAGCCATTGAGGATGCCGCCTTTTATCAATGCAGTGTCACGATGATGAATTTCCCAGCAAGTCTGAAGTACATCGGTTGGCGTGCCTTCTACAAAACCAACTTGGCACCTTATTACATTAAAGAAAGGAGTCGCAGAACAAAAGAAGGAAAAATTTTTAATTATAGGAAATTTAATAACCAACCTATCAAAATTCTTGGCGAGACTGCCATAGGTCCACAAGCCTTTGAGGGAAATTTTTCAACGTCAAAATTTGAGTGTCCAAATATAACATTCGTGGGTTATCAGGCTTTCAAGGGAGACAAATTTAATATAACAACCCCCATCCCTGAAACAGCGAAGATTGGCGTACAGCCCGAAGATAACAAAATTAAGGCGATGTATAACAATCTGTCCGCAGGCACTGACCAACGTTCGGGCGTGGAATCCTTTGCTGAATTTGGTGGTAGTGTAAGTTTGGCAGAAGGACCAAAAATAATTCCCAAGGGCATGTTTGAAAAAGCCTTCACAAACTTGGATAAATTTGTCATTCCCTATTCAGTGGTGGATTCCATAGAAGAAAAAGCTTTCTCAAATGCCGGCATCCTTAGTTTCAACGACTTGTCCAAAGTAACAAAAATAGGTGCAAGGGCTTTCGAACATGGCTGTTTGTCAGGCGATTTTGAAATCCTTGAGAACGTTACAGAAATTGGCGATGAAGCTTTTGCGTGCAACGGCAAGCTGACAGGGTTTACAGTGAAGGGCAGCACCAACTGCAAGATTGGCGAAGGCATTGTTAGAGGATGCTACAACTTGGAGTATCTTGACCTGCGCAACATGAACAGCACAGAGGTCAAAAACAACCTGAAGAATTTGTCGCGTGAATTTGACACGGACGCCAACCCGAATAAAACCATCACGGCAGGGCTTCCAACCCACACCCTCGTATTTCTTCCCGATGTAGCAGACATCACCTTTGCGGAAGGTCAGGACGTGAACTTTGTCAAGAGCGACGGTACATGCACCAAGCTGAGCTTGCAGGATGGCGCGGAATATGAGTTCCTTCGCAACATCACCGCAGGCGAAGTGGTTTACAACAGATGCAACATGATCATGAACAACATCACCGTAAACCGTGGTTACAATACGGGGTTACCCCTCAGCCATTATGAAGGCGACAACTCTCTAACCTCCTACCGCGACTTCTCTTCCTTTGCCGATGGTAAGAACTGTTTCACCATCTTCCTGCCATACGCCGTGAAACTGCCGAAAGACAACGGCATACGCGCATACAAGCTGGATAAATATGGAGAAGATGTACAAAAAAACCAATGGGGGGAGGTAACATCTAGCAAAGAGTATTATTTGTTCAATTCTATCCCCGACGGCAGCGAACTCAAGGCAAACACACCCTATCTGCTACGCATCACCAATGGTGGGAACTACAATTCGAATGACTTCGAAACTGTCAACAAACCCAAGGAGATAGCTGCATCCGGTACTGACAAGGATGAGAAGTTTAAAAGACTCAAGCCAAAATTCCTTACTGAAGATGATAATGACAAAAGCTACGTGTTCACAGGTAGTACCGAAAAAATTCCACGTGTGACAGCGGGAAGTAATTGGCATTACAACCCTTGGAGCCTGGGTCGCGATAACGATGGAAAAGATATGTGGAAAAGAATGCCGGATAAGACAGGTTACGATAAACTCATACCTCCTTTCCGCGGGTGCATTATGCTTAAGCCGACTGCTTCCCCAGCCAGGGAGTTTGTGCTACTCAATGAAGACAATAAACCTACGAGTATAAGCAATGCAACAGAAAATGCCGATGCACAGAAAGGTGCACAGCAGATATACACCATTGACGGACGCTATGTGGGTACCAACTTCGACAACCTGCCGTCGGGTATGTATATAATTCAGGGAAAGAAAATATTGAAGTAGAAATAAATATGAATATAGGAGAAAAGAATATGAACAAGATTATATGCGACAGGCGTACATACTTGCAGCCACGCATCGAAATCATCAAAATGAGCACGAACGCCGGCATGATGGACACCGTCACCATTGAAAGGAAAAATGAAAATACGGATGAAGCCTATGGAAAGCAGGTGGAATGTGATATGGATGTATGGGACGACGGACAATGATTATGGTTGGAAATACGCAGCAACATTCGGTGAGAAATGCCGAATAAAGCAGAAACCATGATATAAAGCAAAAGGGTGTGTCAATAGGCACACCCTTTTTTATGCTTTATCGAAAAATGAAATGATTAAAGCCAAGATAAAACCAAAGATATCCATCAAGTAAGTTAAGATATCCATCAAGTAAATTGTAACAGACTCATCAGCAACTTTCATTGATTCGGATCATGAGAATTACCCCAATGCCATGCATGTTTCCTATCATTTTCGGCGTATGCCCATTTTCATGTCATGAAACTTATGAATGACAAAGTAATGACATAAGGGAAGAAAACGTCAAACAACCGCCTGCTTGGATTGCAAGAGGCGGTTGTTTGACGTTTTAAGAATTAAGCTCAAATACCTAATTTGCTTATTTTAAAGTTCCGTTGTTTGCCGCGTTAATCATGTTCTGGGATGCATACAAATAAACTTCCACACGACGGTTGGCAGCACTTACACGCTTATCTTCTATGGGGTTTGCACTACCCAAGCCTTCTACCGTGCGAATTTGTGCAGCCGACACTCCCTGTGAACGCAAATAAGTAGAAACCGATTTTGCTCTTTTCTCTGACAACGGAATGTTGATTTCATCGTTTCCGGAAGCATCTGTATAGCCCTGAATTGCCACATCACAATCAGAATTCTTTTTCATCACGCTTGCGAAATTCGCCAATTCGCTCTTTGAGGTAGCACTTAACGTTGCACTATTCAACGCAAAAAGAATACCTGAATCGAACGTTACTTTCACGCAATCCAACCCATTGGCATCCGTTACTTTCTCAACTTTACCATTTGGCACCTGAGCCGCGGTTTCCCGTGCCACTTTATCCATGTGATGTCCTATCAATGTTCCTGCTCCTGTTCCAACAGCAGCTCCGATAGCCGCGCCAATCATTGTACCTTTGCTATTCTTACCGATAATATTTCCTACAATTCCGCCAAGAACCGCGCCACTACCCGCGCCTATCAAACTGCCTGTACCTTGTTTTGTTGCACAACTTGATACTAATGTCAATGCGCATAATCCTACTGTGAATGTCTTTAAATTCTTCATAATTCAAAAAATCTTATGTTAATTATTATCTATATTTATAGAACACTATCCCATTTTCGATTGCTATCTAATACAAAGATACAACAAATTGTTCTTTATTTAAGCGTTTGCCAACATTTTTTTGTATTTTTGCACAAAGATAAGGCTAAGTAGCCCCATATACGTAGGGAAAATTCCTAAAATCACAAGGGAAACTCCTATCATCAGAACGAAAATAGAAAAACGAAATACTTATGGCAAAAGAACTCAAAGATCTTACCAAGCGAGCCGAGAATTATTCACAGTGGTACAACGACTTGGTGGTGAAAGCAGATTTGGCAGAGCAGTCAGCTGTACGCGGATGTATGGTTATCAAGCCCTATGGCTATGCCATCTGGGAAAAGATGCAGGCACAACTCGACAAGATGTTTAAGGAAGCAGGTGTACAAAACGCCTATTTTCCATTGCTTATCCCCAAAAGTTTTCTTTCAAGAGAAGCAGAGCATGTGAAAGGATTCGCTAAAGAATGTGCTGTGGTAACTCACTATCGCCTAAAATCCAATGAAGAAGGTGATGCTGTGGAAGTTGATCCCACCGCAAAGTTGGAAGAAGAATTAATCATTCGTCCCACCAGCGAGACCATCATTTGGAATACTTATCGAAATTGGATACACTCCTATCGCGACCTACCATTGATGTGCAACCAGTGGTGCAACGTGATGCGTTGGGAAATGCGCACACGTCCGTTTCTACGCACATCTGAATTTTTATGGCAGGAAGGACACACAGCTCACGCCACACGTGAGGAAGCCGAAGAGGAAACAAAGAGAATGCTTAAAATATACGCCGATTTTGCCGAACAATGGCTGGCAATCCCTGTGGTTCAGGGAGTAAAAAGCGAAACGGAGCGTTTTGCGGGCGCATTGGACACCTACACCATTGAAGCGATGATGCAAGATGGAAAAGCTCTTCAGAGTGGTACATCGCATTTCCTTGGACAAAACTTCGCAAAATCTTTCGGTGTAACTTTCTTGAACAAGGAAAACAAGCCCGAATATGTTTGGGCCACCTCATGGGGGGTCAGCACACGCTTAGTGGGTGCCCTCATCATGACCCACTCTGATGATAACGGACTTGTACTTCCGCCTAAAATAGCCCCCATTCAGGTAGTGATCATTCCTATTTTCAAAGGCGAGGAACAGCTGAAGGCAATTTCCGACAAACTGCAACCGGTGATTGACCAATTAAGGAAACTGGGCATTACCGTAAAATTTGACAATGCGGACAACAAACGTCCCGGCTTCAAATTTGCCGATTACGAGCTGAAAGGAGTTCCTGTACGCCTTGCCATGGGCGGAAGAGACTTGGAGAATAATACGATAGAAGTGGTTCGACGCGACACTTTAGGGAAAGAAAGCGTCAGCTTCGATGGCATAGTGGAATATGTAAACAAACTGCTTGAGGAAATTCAAACCAACATATACAAGAAAGCCGTAAACTTCCGCGATGCACATATCTACGAATGTGATGATTATGAAGAATTCAAGGAGAAAGTAAAAGACGGCGGATTCTTCCTCTGTCATTGGGATGGAACGTCAGAGACAGAAGAGAAAATCAAGGAAGACACGCAAGCCACCATACGATGCGTACCGTTCATGTTCGAACAGACTGAAGGAGTTGACATGGTGAGCGGAAAGCCGGCGAAGTACCGTGTTTTAATTGCACGTTCGTATTAACAACAGAGCGACAAATACGTAAAAAGACTATTAAAAAACGGGCATTTGCTTCAATAGCAAATGCCCGTTTCATGATTAAAAAGTCAAATTTTCATCTAATCCTATCAGCTGCTCTTACCAAAGCCTCATCAGCTTTTATTGCCCTCTTTGCCAAAATCACTAAAACGAAAGCGACAAAAGGAAAGCAAGCTGTTATTTGATAATGAAAAATGGTGTTATTGCCGGATATTCTGCTAAAAACAATATACGCAACGTACCAAACAACAAGCAGCAACATAAGAATATTACAAGTCAGCATCTGTCGCTTCCGATGATGAAAATCGAAAATCGCGAAGAGATGGAGAGGCAACGTAAGAAGGAGTATTGCGAATAGAGGCCAAACGCTAAAATCCTTTGCCCCATTTCCATCAACAATCCATAAGTTGAGCATCTTGCTCGCCACACACATTCCATTAGGTTCAAACCAACCTATGGGCAAAGACAAGCAAGTCAGTACCAAGACAAAGGAGAGGAAAAGAAAAATTGTCTGTTTACGCTGTATCATTCCTAAATTTCTTCTTCTTCCAAATTATCCTTAGCCGGATCACGCCAATAAATATTCCCCTCCAAAAATTCCTGAGTTGCCAATAATGTAGGTTTGGGAAGTTTCTCGTAGTAGCGACTTATTTCAATTTGTTCGCGGTTTTCAAAAACTTCCTCCAAGGAATCGTTATAAGAAGCAAACTCTGCCAACTTTCTACTCAAGTCCTGCTTAATCTCAACTGAAATCTGATTAGCGCGTTTTGCGATTATCGCAACACTCTCGTAAACATTACCTGTTTCTTTCCAAAGTTCCAAAACGTCACGAGTGACGGTATTTACAGGCGATTTTGACTTTTTGTAATCCATTCGATGTATTGTTTATATTTCCTAATTATTCTTTCGTAAATTCTTTACACTTCTCAATATACTTTTCAGCCGTAGCTCGTTCTTTTGAATCCGGATATTCATTAATAAATCCGTAACATTCATCTTCAGCATCCTGATATCTTTGCACTTTCTTCTCTTCTACACTCATCTGCGCCAGTTCAAATTTACTTTTCATAACCAGCACCGCAAATTCCTCTCGCAAAGGTGTATAGGGAAAATCGTTCAAAGCGTTCTCAGCAGTAATGATACATGCTTGGTAGTTGTTGCCACCATCGTTTGAACAATTGCCGAAATATGTTCCAAGATTGTAATATAATTTAGCACTGAGAAATTCTTTACGTATCAATTTGTCTTGAAGCTCGAACAATCGCTTTTGAGCTGTTCCTTTCATTTTTCCATTCGGAAAGACATCCAAATAGTCTTGAAAAGCTGCAATAGCCTCCACAGTCGGTGTCTGATCCAATCGTGGCTCCGGAGTGCCGGAATAAAGACTCTGCCCAATATAGAATGAAGCCATTTCCGCGTAATCACCATTAGGATAGATTTGGTAATACTTTCTAAAAGTTTCAGAGGCAGCCTCGTAATCCCTTAATCCGTATTCTGCCATTGCCAACATATACAGACATTCCTGGGCATTATCCGTGCCTTTCATGATGGTTACGAGATCTTGCAAAAGAGGCACGGCAAAACTATATTTTCCATTCGCAAAGCATTCTTTTGCATACTCATATTTGTAGGTATAGTCGCTACTCTTGTAAACTTGGTTATATTCACGAGCACAACTTGTCATAAACAGGACTAAAACCAATGTAATGAAAAAGTTCTTCTTCATAATTCGAATTTGATTTGCAAAGTTACACATTATTCTATAAATAACAAAAGTAGAGTATGTTTTTTAGCAAAAAATCACTTTTCAACGAGAGTACAGGGACGTTGAAAACATGAAAATTCTTCTCGGCGGTATGGGAAAAGTTCAATAATGTCCTAAATTTTCTTCACTCGTTCATTCAAAGCTTAGCTTTTGCACAGCAAAAGGTAAGCTATTGCAATGCAAAAGGTCATGAATCGGAGTGCAAAAGCTTAGCTTTTAAATCGCAATTAATATTGTCTTGATTATCAATAGATTACAGAGTGTGTCTCAGACACGGTTTTTGTAATATAATTTCGTATTGATAGGTGGACCGAATGTTCGCTATCAAGCGTCTGTTTATCATTATCTGAATACGAGTTGGAGGGACATAATAATGCCAAATTTGGGATAAAGCTACAAAAGCAAAACAAGTAAAGTCCTAAATATCAACATATAGATAGTTCATTATCAAGAACTATCGTTATAAAAATCAAGAAAGTCAAGGCAATAAGTCGGAGTATTCATTATTTTTTCGTAAATTTGTAGTGAAAATCTAACACACGCTCACGTCGATGAAAATCAATTTAGCACGTATAAAACATTTTTTCAAGATTGGGATATGGAGAAAAGACAACAGCCTTTCCCCCGGTAAAAACTTTTTTATCCGGTTATTACAGAAATTATATTTGGCAATAAAGTTCTTTTTTGAACGTGGGCATATTGGCTATGCCACACAATTATCGTTCAGTACCATTCTTGCGATAGTTCCCATAGCTTCCATGATTTTTGCTATTGCAAACGGATTTGGTTTCGGTAAGTATATGGAGGAAGTTTGCAGAGAAACTTTCTCAGGGCAACCGGCTGTGGCTGATTGGCTTATTCAATTGGCAAATTCCTATTTAGTTCATGCGAAAACCGGATTATTCATCGGTATAGGACTGATTTTCATGTTCTATAGTATCATCTCCTTGATAAATACAGTGGAGCAAGTGTTTGACTCTATATGGCAGGTAAAAGGCAGCCGGCCAATAGGAAGAATTCTCACAGATTACACCGCAATGATGTTTCTTGTGCCTATAGCCATCATTATCATGTCCGGATTGAGTATTTTCATTTACGGCTTTGCTGATCGACTAAAAGACTATTGGTTATTGGGGTCTGTGGCGACTTTTTCCATCCGATATGTTTTGCCATGGATGGTTATATCTATCATTTTCATCGTTCTTTTCATCTTCATGCCAAACACAAAGGTGAAGGCTACAAAAACGTTGCTGCCCGGAATGTTGGCAGGAGCTTTTATGTTGGTTTTGCAATGGATATATATACATGGACAAATATTTTTGACAAGTTATAATGCCATTTACGGTTCATTGGCAGCTCTCCCTTTATTCATGCTATGGATGCAAATTTCTTGGTATATCTGCCTGTTTGGAGCTGAGCTATGTTACACAAACCAGAATTTAGAGTTCTACGAATATCTCATTGATATGAAGGATGTAAGCCACGAGAACAGACTAATCATGAGTGGCATCATCCTAAGCCACATCTGTCAGAGGTTTTCGCTTGGGCAGCATCCTTACACCGCGTTGGAATTAAAAACAGTAACTAAAATTCCCATTCGGGTTACAACGGAAATCTTACATAATTTGTGCAATGTAAATTTAATAGCTGAAAACAATTCCATGGACACGACTGAAATAACATTTTCGCCCACCATGGATACGAACCAAATTACAATTGGAAAAATGATTACGCTGTTGGAATCTTATCCTAAAGACAAATATAACTATTTAAATTTGGACACTGCTCAAATCATTAGTCCCCATACCGCAAAACAGTTTGAGACGATTCGGGAGGATTATTTGCACAAATTAAATGACATTCCGGTAAAAGAACTTATCAGCTGAAGATGCTGTACAACCCGACAATATTAGGGAGATTATACATTTCAAGGAATTTTATTGTTTTCCATAATTTGTTTAGGAAAAATATAGTATCTTTGCATAAAATCTACCATTCACACCGTCACACAGTGTTGGTATCTAAGCATTATTGATACCGGTATGGTGAGAGCTTATTGTTACACAATAACTATGCTTGTAAAAACATTCGCAACAACTGTTACAACGCGCACATCATACCGATGCCTATAAAAAGAATATCGAAAATATGAAATATGCAATCATCGCGGCAGGAGAAGGTTCTCGATTGGCGAGTGAAGGAATAAAACAGCCCAAGCCATTGGTGAAAATCAATGGTGAAGCTCTCATCAACAGATTAATAAGAATTTTCGGAAATAACGGAGCTACGGATATCCACATCATCTGCAATAGCGAGATGAAAGATGTAAGCAATCATTTGCAACAACTGAAACAAAGATTGATGGAAGAGTTGCACGTTCCCATTCATTACATCATCAAATCCACTCCCAGTTCCATGCACAGCTTCCATGAGCTAAGTAAATTTCTAAATAATGATCCTTTTATACTGACAACAGTAGATACGATATTCGATGAAAATGAATTTGCAAGCTATGTAAGCACATTCAAACAGGCTTGCAACGAAGGTGTCGATGCGCTAATGGGCGTAACAACCTTCATTGATGACGAGAAGCCACTTTATGTCGAGGTGGAAGAAGACAACAAAATAAAAGGCTTCTTCGATACGCAAGAGAATAATTGTGAATATGTTTCCGCAGGAGTTTACGGATTAACCCCCCACACCATAGAAACACTTATCCGTTGTGTTGAGAGTGGGAATAGTAGAATGCGCAATTTCCAAAGAGCATTACTACAAGACGGTTGGAATGTAAGAGCTTATCCATTTTCCAAAGTGTTGGACATAGATCATGCCAATGATATCATCAAGGCCGAAAAGTTCCTGAAGAAATGAAGGTAATAGCAATTCAAAGGGACGAGAGGTTCTCTCCAAACTCGGTAAAAAACGATAGGTTAATCCTCGAAATGGTATCACGATCGTTTAACGGCACCATATTCCCGGAAAAAGAACTTACACCAGAATCCATCCGCGATTGTGAACTAATTTTGAATATGGGAAGATTGCCTGAGACTTTGAATATCTTAAAAGACAAGTCGCTGAAAAACGCTCTGATACTGAATCCGGGAAAAGGGGTTGAACATTGCAAGAGAAGTCATCTTCAACAACTAATGCAACAATATGAAATTCCCATGCCACCACAAAAAGGAAGTCATGGTTTTTGGATAAAAAGAGGAGATGCCGCCGCGCAAACAAGAGAGGATGTGAAATATTGCGCTGATGACAATGAATTGAAAAATGCTAAGAAGAGGTTTGCAGACAGAGGAATTAAAGACATCATAGTTCAAGCGCACATCGAGGGTGATTTAATTAAGTTCTACGGAGTGGAAGGGAGTGATTTCTTTAAGATATACTATCCCGGAGATGATGGAATAACCAAATTTGGCGATGAGATGAAAAATGGAAAGCCCAAACATACTGACTTTAACAGGCAGCAACTTCGAGATAAATCCGAATTACTCTCAAAACTAACAGGAGTTCCCATTTATGGAGGTGATGCCATCATCAATAATCATGGAGAGTTTTTCATTATCGACTTCAATGATTGGCCAAGCTTCTCTCGTTGCAGGGAAGTCGCTGCGACAGCTATCGTGAATTATATAAAAAGAAAACAATGAAAGATAACAATATAGAGAGAAAAGGATTCAAAGAACTTTTAGCATCATCACTGAAGTCTGAAGACACCGAAGAATGGATTGACGTATATTTTACACGTCCGATAGGTTTGGCGTTTGCAATCTTTTGGAACAAACTGGGAGTAACCCCAAACGCAATTACTATTCTTTCAATTTTTTTAGGTGTTGCAGCAGGAGTGATGTTCTACTTCACAGACTTTGTGCATAATGTCTGCGGAGTTCTTCTCCTGATGTTTGCTAACTTTTGCGATTCTACAGATGGACAATTGGCAAGACTCACAAACCAAAAATCTATGATTGGACGTTGCCTTGACGGTTTTGCAGGAGACGTTTGGTTTTTTGCCATTTACTTGGCTATTGTCTTGCGCATTTGGCATCAACACATACCCGGAACAACTGAACCTTGGGGCGTGTATGGGCTTGCCATAGCAGCTTTGGCAGGAATTGTCAGTCATTCGCCACAAAGCTCCCTAAGTGATTACTATCGACAAATCCACCTCTATTTCCTGAAAGGAAAAGAGGGATCGGAACTCGACTCTTATGCGACAGAGCATGAAATTGTTGAGAGCTTAAAAGAAAGAAAAGGAATGTTTTGGGAAAAGGCATTTCACTCAAACTATCAAAATTATTGCAAAAGTCAGGAAAAAAGGACTCCTGAATTTCAAAAGCTGCGGAAAGAACTTAAAGAAAAGTTCCCAAATACCGAAAACATCCCACAAGCGTGGAAAGAAGAGTTTCTGAAGGAAAGTCGTTCATTAATGCCCATGACGAATTTTCTAACATTTAATTCGCGTGCCATCCTTATTTACATCACTTGCCTACTGAATTGCCCTTGGATTTATCTCTTTTTAGAGATAACGCTTTATAACATTATATATATGTATATGCACAAACGACATGAAGTTCTCTGCAAGAAAATGTATTTCAAATTAAACGATAATAGTTAGTCATGGAAACACAAGGATATATATTCGATTACGGAGGAACATTAGACACGGATGGCTGTCATTGGGGAAAGATGATTTGGCATGCTTATAAACGACAAAACATACCTATCAAAGAAGATATGTTTCGGAAAGCTTATGTTCATGCTGAGAGAATGTTAGGAAAACATCCCATCATTCAATCAGACTACACCTTTCTTAAAACACTGAAAACAAAGATCAGAATTGAATTTGAGTATCTGTTGCAAAAGAGAATTTTAACATCTTCCGATATTTCCTCTACAAGTTTGCAAAGTGCTGTCGTGACCGATTTGTATCATCATGTACAGAAAGTAACGGCAAAGAGCAGGAATATACTTTTAAATCTAAAAGAACTACATCCCATGGTATTAGTAAGCAATTTCTATGGAAACATGTCCGTAGTACTTCACGAATTCGGATTGGACGATATATTCGACGATGTTGTCGAAAGTGCGATAGTGAAAGTTAGAAAACCTGATCCTGCTATATTTCAAATAGGTATCAATAAATTGAAAATGGAGCCGAAAAATGTTATCGTCGTTGGAGATAGCTATACAAAAGATATCTTACCGGCACACGAAACAGGCTGCAAAACTGTATGGTTAAAAGGCGAAGGGTGGACAGAAGAACAATATCCAAATTGTGTTGCAGATAAAATCATCACCCATCTTAAACAACTTACAGACAGACCATTAGGAAATAATAATAAAAATAACAATAAACAGGCGCAATAGCCGTTATTTAATGAACTTAAATACTGTAATAACATGAAACAGGAAAAAGTAGCCCCCGCAGAGGGCAAGTTAGGAATTATGGTGGTAGGTTGCGGTGCAGTATCCACAACTTTCATGACCGGTGTTTTAATGACACGGAAAGGGTTAGCAAAGCCTATCGGCTCCATGACCCAATACGACAAAATCCGCGTTGGTCGCGGGTCAGAGAAAAAGTATCTGCATTATAAGGACATTGTTCCGCTCGCTAACCTTAATGATATTGTGTTCGGCACATGGGATGTGTATCCGCAAAACGCTTATCAGGCAGCTGTCTATGCAGAAGTATTAAAGGCAAAGGACATAGAACCTGTTCGCGATGAGCTGGAAGCCATTAAACCATTAAAGGCTGCTTTTGATAAAAATTATGCAAAACGAATTGACGGGGACAACGTAAAAGACTGCAAAACCCGCTGGGATATGGTCGTGGAGTTAAAGAAAGATATTCAAGACTTCAAGAAGGCCAACAAATGCGACAGAGTTGTTGTAATCTGGGCTGCATCGACAGAGATTTATGTTCCTTATGATGAGCAAGTTCATAAAACACTATCTCAACTTGAAAATGCGATGAAGGCTGATGACCGCGAGCATATTGCACCTTCGATGTGCTATGCATACGCAGCATTAACCGAAAGCTGTCCGTTCATCATGGGTGCTCCCAATACTACCGTTGATATTCCGGCTATGTGGGAACTTGCAGAAAAAACAAAAATGCCTATATCAGGTAAAGACTTCAAAACAGGTCAGACCCTCGTAAAATCTGGTTTTGCACCTATCATCAAGACACGTTCCTTAGGTTTGTCTGGCTGGTTCTCAACAAATATTCTTGGCAATCGCGATGGACTCGTATTGGATGAACCTGCGAATTTCCACACAAAAGAAGTGAGCAAACTCTCTACACTCGAGACAATTTGTAAAGCAGAAGATCAACCGGATCTCTATGGCAATATTTATCACAAAGTCCGCATCAACTACTATCCACCACGCAATGACGATAAAGAAGGATGGGATAATATCGATATATTCGGCTGGATGGGCTATCCTATGCAAATAAAGATTAATTTCTTATGTCGCGACTCCATATTGGCAGCTCCGCTTTTGCTTGATCTCACCTTGCTAAGCGATTTGGCTGCTCGAGCAGGCAGATATGGAATACAGCGATTCCTAAGTTTCTTCCTAAAGAGCCCGATGCATGATTTTACCAAAGGGGAAGAAGCAGTAAACAATCTCTTTCAACAATACACCATGCTCAAAAACGCCATCCGCGAAATGGGTGGTTATGAAGCAGATGAAGAAATCGATTAAAACTCTATTTACACTCTTGCTTTTCTGGACATTGGCATTTACTGCCAGTGCCCAGAATTTAAATTGCATTGTTGTTGATGCTCAAACAAATGACAACATTGGATTTGTCAACGCATTTTACAGCAAATTAGGAGTTTCCACATCAGCTGATTCAGTTGGTAATTTTTCTATTTCCAGACACAATGGAGAGATTCTGACAGTTTCAACAATTGGTTACAAACCAAGAAAAATTAAAATCACCAATAAAACTCCTAACAAATTAGTCATCAGGCTGGTAAGCGACGCAAAACAACTTGAGGGAGTTGTCGTGAAGGCAAAGCGTCGCAGAAAATATACAAGGAAAAACAATCCGGCGGTAGAACTCATGAAGAGAGTTATTGCCGCAAAGGAAATGACTCATTTGGAAAATCACGACTATTATCAATACACCAAATATCAAAAAATAACCATGGCTTTAAACAACCTAACCCCTGAAGATATGGAAAGAGGGGTGTTTGAGAAAGCTCCATGGCTGAAAGACCAAGTAGAATTATGTCCCTATAACGACAAACTTATTCTTCCGTTTTCTATTGACGAAACGCTTACCCAACATATTTATCGGAAAAGTCCCAAAAACGAAAAAGACATTATCAAGGGACAAACCACCAAGGGTATTTCAAAGCTAATTCAAACCGGCAGCATTATTAATACAATGGCAAAGGATGTGTTCAAAGACATCAATTTATACGATGATCAAATCGCGTTTCTCCAATCGCGCTTCCCCTCACCCATTGGTTCAACTGCCATTTCTTTTTATCATTTCTACATTGATGATACGGTAATGGTAGATAACGATCAATGCATCCGCTTGCAATTTATGCCCGCGAACCAACAGGATTTTGGATTTCGTGGTGAACTTTATATACTAAACGACAGCTCTTTACACATTAGAAAATGCGATATGCAGCTTCCAACCAATACTGGAGTGAATTTTGTGGATGCCATACGATTTCAGCAGGAATACACAAGGCTTCCCAATGGAGATTGGGTTTTGACCACAGACAACATGATAGCAGAGTTACAATTAACCGACTTACTGAAAAGAGTTATCATCATTCGCACAACTGGTTTGAAAGATTATTCGTTTACCCCCATTGATAATCACCTCTTTAAAGGAAGAGCTAAGCTATTCTATGACCCGGATGCCAAAATGCGCAACGAAGAATTCTGGAGCCAAAACCGAACTAAGGAACTTACAAAAAGTGAAGAAAACATGGAATCTTTCGTTTCGCGCATGGGTCAAACCAAGAACTTCAAATGGGTAATGTTCGGCATTAAGGCACTTGTGGAGAACTTTGTAGAAACCGGTTCCTCAACAGCTCCAAGCAAAGTTGATATTGGTCCCATAAATGCGTTCATATCAAAGAACTATATAGACGGCATTCGTCTAAGAGCAGCAGCACGTACAACTGCAAAATTAAATCCTCATTGGTTTGGGGATGTTTATTATGCGTATGGCACAAAATCCAAGAAACATTATTATGGTGCAAAGCTAATTTACTCATTTAACAAACCAGAATACCAGCCCATGGAGTTTCCCATACGTACGCTCTCCGTGGAGTCGTACAGAGATATTGAGTCGCCTTCTGATAAATTCCTCATACACAATAAAGATAACATTTTCATGACTTTCAAACCCATGAAAGTAGAGAAGATGTATCTTTACGATAGGCAACTGATCAACTTCACATGGGAAACCGACTATGGACTTGCCACCAGTTTTAGGTTTTCAACAGAAAACAATCGGTCAATGGGAAAGCTAATCTATGAGAAGATGGATGGCACAATTGTAAAGAACATACGAAACACATCATTTACCATCGGATTGGATTATCGTCCCGGACAAAGTTACATTAATACAAAACAACATCGCCGGGAGGTAAATCTTGACGCACCTCAATATGTGATTACCCATACCATGGGGATAAAGAATTTTTTAGGTTCGGATTTTAAGTATAACCTAACGGAATTATCAATCTACAAAAGGTTTTGGATGGGTAGTTGGGGATATATTGACACAAGAGTGAAAGCGGGTGCGCAATGGAACAAAGTGCCCTACCACCTCCTGATTATGCCCCCTGTAAACACCTCATATTTCGAGCACCAAGGAACATTTAACTTGATGGAGAACATGGAGTTCTTGAATGACCGCTACACTCAATTCAACTTGGCATGGAATCTTGAGGGAAAGATTTTCAACCGCGTACCGTTACTCAAGAAATTAAAGTGGCGAGAGTATATCGCCTTTAAGGGAATGTGGGGACATCTTACCGATAAAAACAATCCGATGCTGAAACAAAATGCCAACGATCCGATACTCTATCGCTTCCCAGAAGACACAAGAATAATGTCCAACGACCCTTATTTGGAACTTGTCTTGGGGGTTCATAATATTCTTAAATGCCTTGAAGTGGATTATATCCGCCGACTTACTTACACTAATCTACCGGGAATATCTACACAAGGCATCAGGTTCGGTTTTAACTTGGTGTTTTAATACCTCATCAACGTGAAATGACCTTAGAATTTTCGAGATTTACAAGAGATAAGCTTTCGCGATACAAAAACTCATGTATTGAAGTATCACGGCGATATGGGAAAAGTTCAATAATGTTCGAAATATTCTCATTCATCTATCCAAAGCTTACCTTTTGTTCCGTAAAAGCTAAGCTTTTGCATTGCAAAAGGTTATGAATTGGAGTGCAAAAGCTAAGCTTTTAAAAACACGGGGTAGGATGTTTTGTAAATGCTTGATAACCAGGTGCTTATTTTTTTTCATCGAAGAGCCTTTTTCGGTGTTCGATGTTCTTATGTCGGGAGCACTGAAATGTAATGAGAAGGAGCGATTTTCATAGGCACAAAAAAAGAGAAGAATAATAAATATTCTTCTCTTTAATAAATTTCTTTACTCTGTTCGAGTTGCTTCGATTATTCAGCAACAGTAGAATCAGCCGGAGTAGCAACAGAGTCAGCCTGTGTAGTGGTAGAATCCATTGAATCAACATTTTCTACTGTGTCGTTTGCCAATGAATCAGCGTCAGCAGCTGGTTTAGCATTGTTACCACAAGAAGCGAATGAAATAGCTGCTACAGCTACGAACATTAAAATTACTTTCTTCATTTTCTTTGCTTTTTTAAATCTGTAAAACAATCATTTGTTTATTAAAACACTGCAAAGGTAAGTATTTTTTTGATATGACATATACTTTTTACGTTTTTTTTTTGATTGTATTTGTAACATTTCGGTAATTTATTGATAATCAGAGTAATAACGATTGAGCATTGATAGTTAAATAATGTTATTAACTTTTTCTTCGTTTATTCCTCCCTTTATTTGTTAGTTTTTGAACAAATCGATTTTCAATTTATCTTTGTTTGTTCAAGGCAATTATTCGCAATAACGTTTTTGCACTTTGCGCTTCTTTTTCTTTGGCGTATTAATATCCGGTTCCTCTACGTACATGCGATATCTTTGAATGATTTGCCTTGTTTTCATGTTGAATGAATGTAAAATTTGGTTGTAAACAAATTAAGAGCAGTTAAGTAGCAAATTAAATTGTTAAAATCGAATAAAGAAGTATGACAAGATTTCAGTTTTACATTTTTTGGGTCTATATTTGCAATGGTTTTAAGACGATAATCATTTCTATAATACACGTAGAGTCATAAAGATAAAAATTAATAATTGAAAGTTATGAGAAAATTAGGAAAGTTTTTAGTTGGTGCTTCCTGTGTACTTGCATTGGCATTCTCCACGGGGGCTTTTATTAAGGTGTATGGCGCACAGGCATCAGTTGCAGCTCCCGGTCAGCCGGTAGATTTGACTTATGCGGCAGATAAGGCTTTGCCGGCTGTGGTTCATATAAAGTATGTACAAAATTCAAAAATTAGGACGGTGGAAGTACCGGACAATCCCTTTGGAGACTTTTTCGATTTCTTTGGGTTTGGCAATCCCGGTGGTAATGGTTCTCGCAGGCAGCAAGTCCAAACACCCAAGCGGATGGCTACAGGCTCCGGGGTTATCATATCGACGGATGGTTACATCGTAACAAATAATCATGTGGTTGATGGTGCGGATGAACTGACTGTAACCCTGAATGATAATCGTGAGTTTTCGGCTCGCATCGTAGGCACTGACAAAAGCACAGATTTGGCATTGCTTAAGATAAATGGAAAGAATCTTCCCACACTCCCTATTGGTGATTCAGACAAACTGAAGGTTGGAGAATGGGTCATTGCTGTGGGCAATCCCTATAATCTTAATAGTACGGTAACTGCCGGAATCGTTAGTGCCAAAGCACGTGGTTTGGGGGCAACGCCTAACGGGATAGAGAGTTTCATTCAGACTGATGCTGCCATCAATCAAGGTAATTCAGGAGGTGCGTTGGTAAATGCACAGGGAGAGCTTGTGGGCATTAATGCCATGCTTTATTCGCAGACCGGTTCCTACTCGGGTTATGGCTTTGCCATTCCTACCGCGATTGTAACGAAGGTTGTGGATGACATAAAAAAATATGGTAGTGTTCAGCGCGTAATTTTAGGAATCCAAGGTGGGGATGTAATTAATTACATTAATGAACAGAAAGAAAAGGGTAAAGAGGTGGACTTGGGAACGAATGAAGGTGTTTATGTTGCCGAGGTTCAAGAAGATGGTAATGCAAAAGATATTGATTTGCGTTCCAATGATGTCATTATAAAAATTGATGGTAATAAAGTTTCCAAGATGTCGGAACTACAACAATTGCTAAACAGTAAGCGACCGGGAGATAAAGCTTCAATCACCTTCCTTCGCAACAAAAAAGAAATAACGAAGAGTATCACACTGAAAAATGCACAAGGAACAGTTAAACCCATCGAACAAGCGGATATTGATATTTTGGGTGGACAATTCCGTCCTATTACCGATAGTCAAAAGAAACAACTGAATATTACCTATGGACTTGAAGTTATTAAGGTAAACAGTGGAGTAATGAAAAATTCCGGCATTGGTCGAGGATTTATCATTCAGAAAGTCAATGATTCGATAATCAAGAGTATAGATAATTTGCAACAGGAGGTAAAGGCGGCTTCAGTAAGTAAAGAACCCGTGCTTTATATCCAAGGTATTTATCCTACCGGAAAGAAAGGCTATTTTGCAGTTCCTTTAGCTGATTGATGTAAAGTGATTTTACAATAATAAAACCTCACTGTGCTTGTTTTGATACAATAGCAGTGAGGTTTGTTTTTATCTTTTTACTTTGCTCTTGGCGCAATTATGAGATTTCTTGTTTGTATGCTTTTTGACATTCGGGACAGATTCCTTTATAATATAATTGAATGTCATCCACCACAAAATCTTTCATAGCTTGACTATCGATAGTTGGCGGTATTACATCATGGAAATCAAATACTCTGCCACATCGTTTGCAATAGAAATGCGCGTGCGGATGAGTGCTTCCATCGTAGCATACTCGATGTTCGTCAATGGTAATCATCAATGCTGCTCCTTTCTCGGAAAACATACGCAAGGTATTATAAATCGTTGTGCGGCTTACTGTAGGAATCTTTTTCTTTAAGTTCACATATACTTCGTCTATTGTGGGATGTGTATGGTGTGTTAAAAGATATCGCATGATTTCCATGCGCTGGATGGAGGGACGTATCCCACAATCTAATAATTTTTGATAAGCTGGATCTGTGTTCATCTTTAACTTTTAAAATATGTGCAAAAGTAACAAATATTCTTTTTAACTCCAAATAAAATCTTGGAAACATTACAAAAACGTTTCATCCAACTGAAATTCAGTTTGAAGAGTTTTCCGAAGAGCTAATTAGTTAGTTCCTAATCAGCAGAAAAGAGAAAAGTCTATTATCAATCTTTGATGATAATAGACTTTTCTGCTCTTTTAGCTTAATTATTGACAGTTCCGCCAACAATATCAAGCAATTCAGATGTAATTGCTGCCTGTCTTGATTTGTTGTATTGCAGATTGAGCGCACGTAGGAGTTCATCTGCATTATCAGTAGCTGTCTGCATGGCTACCATTCTCGCTGCGTGCTCTGAAGCATTACTATCCAATAAGGCCGTATATATCAATAAATGTAGCAATTTAGGGATCAAAGACGTTAAAACTGTCTTTAGGTCAGGTTCAATTATGAAATTATCGTTTAATGGCAGGATTTCTTCATCCTCTTTGTTGTTAGAGTTTTTAGAATGTTTCTTCAGATAATCCTGTGCTTTCTTCGTTGCGATATTTGAGGTTAAGTCGCGTTCATGATCGGAATGCAACTCTTCCTCCAAGTCAATCGGTAAATATGTTTTACGAGTTAATATTTGACTTCCTGCGCTCTTGAAATGGTGATAGATAAGTTCTACTTTATCTATTTCGCCATCCAACCACAACTTTTCTATCTCAACCGCAATTTTATAACAATCTTCAGAATGAGGCTTATCTGCCAATTCAAGAAAAGTACCTGCAGATGTAAGACCCATTTTCTTTGCTTTCTCGGCAACTTTTCTACCAAAAGAATAAATCAATATGTTATCTTTGGAGATACCCATATCTTGATATTCTTTTATTGTGTTTTGCATCATTCGTAAGATATTGTTGTTAAATCCACCACACAAAGAACTATTCGAAGCGAAAACAAGCAAAGCTACGCGTTTCACCGGTCTGTCAGTGTTGAATGGGGTCTTTATATCCGGCATCGACACGAGGAATGACTTGAGAATATGCTCTAACAAGCGCTCATAGGGCAGCATGTTTTCGATAGCGACTTGAGCATGATGAAGTTTACTTGATGCCACCATCTTCATGGCACTCGTGATTTTACGAGTGCTGTTGACGCTGGCAATTCGTTTTTTTATTTCTTTTAATGATGGCATTGCAGATTTATCTTATTTATATTGAGCAGAGATATTCTCCATAACCGTTTCAATAATTTTTGTATCCTCTTCGAGAAGTTTCCCGGAAGCCAAATTTTCAATAACATCTTTATGAGAATTTCTCATACTTTCTAAGAATTGATCTTGGCATTCACGAACTTTCTCTACAGGCACATTATGCATCAGACCATGGACACCACAGTAGAGAATTGCTATTTGCTCGCCAACGTGCATTGGTGAGTACTGCGGTTGTATCAAAAGCTGATTGTTCTTTCGTCCTCTATCCAAAGTCATAGCAGTAACCTTGTCCATATCTGATGAGAATTTGGAAAATGCTTCCAATTCACGGTACTGTGCCATATCAATTTTGAGTGTTCCGGCTACTTTCTTCATACTCTTAACTTGTGCTGAACCTCCAACACGAGATACTGAAATACCAACATTAATAGCAGGTCTGAATCCTTGGTTGAATAAGTCACTTTCCAAATAGATTTGCCCGTCAGTGATTGAAATAACGTTAGTCGGAATATATGCAGATACATCACCCGCTTGCGTTTCAATGATTGGCAGTGCGGTAAGTGAACCTCCCCCTTTTACATGACCTTGCAAACAGTCGGGAAGATCGTTCATTTGTTCTGCGATTTCTTGCTGGTCATTGATACGTGCGGCACGCTCCAACAGACGCGAGTGAAGGTAAAAGACATCTCCGGGATATGCTTCACGACCTGATGGACGGCGAAGAATCAATGAAACTTCGCGATAAGCAACGGCTTGTTTTGATAAGTCATCATATACAACAAGTGCGGAATGACCCCTATCTCGGAAATATTCACCAATGGCTGCACCGGCAAAAGGAGCGTAGTACTGCATTGCGGCCGGGTCGGCTGCTGTGGCACTTACGATGATAGAGTAGGGAAGTGCACCATGATCTTTCAGCGTTTGTACTAAGTTGGCAACTGTGGAAGCTTTTTGTCCAATGGCTACGTAAATACAATAGACCGGTTTTCCTTGCTCGTAAAAACTCTTTTGGTTGATAATGGTGTCAACGGCAATAGCTGTCTTTCCCGTTTGACGGTCGCCGATTATTAATTCGCGTTGTCCTCGTCCGATTGGAATCATTGAGTCCACACCTTTCAGACCGGTTTGCAAAGGTTCCTTAACAGGCTGGCGGTAAATAACACCCGGTGCTTTGCGATCCAATGGCATTTCAAACGCATCTGTTAGGTCAATGTCTCCTTTTCCGTCAATGGCTTCTCCAAGTGGATTGACGACACGTCCAAGGAAGTTGTCATTAACACGAATTGAGGCAATGCGATGTGTTCGCTTAACACTCTGTCCTTCTTTAATGCCGGCTGTCGGACCTAAAAGAATACATCCAACATTGTCTTCTTCGAGATTCATGACAATGGCCATCGTGCCGTTTTCGAACTCTAAAAGCTCGTTAGCCTCAGCATGACGAAGTCCATAAATACGAGCAACACCATCACTTATAGTGAGAACTGTACCGACCTCATCGAACTTTTCTTCAGCATTGATACCTTGAAGCGTCTTTAATAGAACTTCCGACACTTCACTCGGTTTTATTTTATCTGACATGTGATTTTTGTTTATTTCTTTAACTGTGCGAGTACTGAATTAAGTTTAGTCTTCACACTGGCATCCATTCTGTATGTATCGTATTCGAGGATAAAGCCTCCTATTACATCCGGATCAACTTTAACTTTGAATTCTACGGTACCTGCTGTATTGGCATGCACCAAACTTTTCATTTTTTCCTCGATAGCCGGAGTCACCGGAACAGCTGTTGTAAGTTTTCCTTGAATAATATTCTTCTGTTTTCTATATAGTGAGATATAAGAGTTCGCTATAAATATCAGGAGATCTTCCCGCCCCTCTTTCAGAACAAGTGAAATGAACGACTTCAGTAGCTCTGAATTGTCATTTCCACAAGCTTGCCTTATAAGCTCTTGTTTTTTGTTCTTTGGAAGCATCGGATTTTCTATCGTAGAACGCAACTGTGAAACCTGAGAATAACTTTTAAGGAGGGTTTGCATTTCTTGATAGAGATAGTCTTCCTGCTTTTGCTGCTGTGCTCCTTTTAATAATGCACGAGCATAACGAACCGATATTACACCTATATCCATATTTCTGTTTATTTACTAATATTGCTCACAGGAGAAACATTATCCAGCAAACGATCAATCAACTCCATCTGCTTGTCATTTGTAGAAAGTTCTTCGCGCAAGATGTTCTCTGCAACCTTTACGCTTAGCTCGGCAACTTTTTCACGAATATCTCGTAATGCATTCTGTTTATCAGCCTCGATTTCAGTTTTGGCTTCAGTTATGATGCGTACGCCTTCTTTATGGGCTTTTTCTTTTGCCGATTCTACAATGGCATCTCGCGTGGCAGTAGCTTCTTTTATGAGAGCTGATTGCTGTTCACGCGCTTGTTGCATGACGGATTCACCTTCTTTTTTTATATTGGTCAACTTTTCATTAGCTTCTTTTGCTTTCAGAAGGCTCTCATCAATATAAGCCTTACGCTCATTTACCATATTTATAATAGCGGGAAATCCGTACTTTATAACGATAAATGCTACGATAAGGAAGACGAGAGTCATCCAGAAAAGTAGTCCACTATTGGGAATTAATAAATCCATACGCTGGTTATTGTTCTTTCTTAATAATTAAATCTGGGATTTGTAGTGCGTTACGCACTTCCCTTGGATTAGAGCACAATAGCAAGAAGTGCTACGATAACTGCCAAGAAAGCCACACCTTCAATCAACGCAGCTGCGATAATCATGGAAGAACGCAGGTCGCCAATTTTCTCAGGCTGACGAGCCATGGCATCCATAGCCTGTCCACCAATACGACCAATTCCGATACCTGCACCAATAGCAACTAAACCTGCGCCAATGGCACCACCTAACTTTGCGAGAGCAACGTCTGCTAATAATAATGATAACATAATTCTTAGATATTTAATTTATTATTAATTTTATTTCAAAAATGAATGTTGTTTCTTATTCTGTTTTTTCTTTCTTTACATGAGCTTGAGAAATAAATACGGCACTTAGCATCGTGAACACTAATGCTTGGATGTAGCTCACAAGTATTTCAAGCAACATCATGAATACGCTTAAAGATATTGCGATAACTGACATACCCGATCCTGCTGCATAATTAACGATAGCGTTGTCTGCAAATGAAAACATGATAAACATAATTGCGCAGAATGACAAAGCGATGGCATGTCCCGCGAACATGTTTGCAAATAATCGGATTATCAGTGCCAATGGTTTTGTGAATATACCGAACAGTTCGATAAATGGCATCAAGGGAATTGGAAATTTCATCCATAATGGAACGTCCGGCCATAAAATCTCTTTCCAATACTCTTTCGAACCTGTGAAATTAACAATCAAGAATGTGCTAACACCGAGGAAGAAGGTACAAGTTATATTACCTGTCAAGTTGCCTCCTCCTGGTGGAAACGGTACTAATCCCATTAAATTCGCGCAAAAGATGAAGAAGAAACAAGTCAGAAGCCATGGAGCGTATTTTGGTGCTTCTTCACCCAAAGTAGGTTTTAATACCTCATCGTAAACACTCATGATAAACATGTGCATCAATCCGGTAAAACCTTTCGGTGCTTTGTCTTGTGGCTTGTGTTTCTTACACCATCTTGCAGGAATGAGAATTACCAACAATAGTACAATGGCATCAATGAACAATGTGCATACTGTTTTTGTTATTGAAATATCGATTGGTCGTAGCTCTTTACCATTAACCTTTTCGACAATTAGGTTCGGGTTGGTTGCGTCCTCTCCATTTTTTATTACCAAGTTATGAGGACCTGGACGATCACCATTCTTATCGCGTTCTTCTGAAAATTCCGAACTGCTAAACACGTGCCACCCGGTAGTAGTATGAACAATAATAGGAAGATGGATAATGATGGGAGTAAGATTGTCCTCGGTACCTAAGTCCGTAATGTGCCATTCATAGGAATCCTTGATATGTCCCCACAAGATTTCTTTTACATCAACTGTGGCTTTCTTTGACATATCTCTTCCCTGAGCAGGGAGAAATGCCGTAAGCAGTAGGATTGCGATCAGCACTTGTTTTATATGCTTCATATCTACTTATTCAATCGTTATATTTTTCTTTTCTACTTTGATAAAATAAATGCAGTCAAATATCATAAGCAACAAATAGTATATGACAAATATCGCCACAAAAGTAAGTACTTTCTCACGATTTGGCAGATAGATGACGGCTCCAATGAGTACGACTATTGCCGCTAATATCATCCTTAGCATTGAGCTTGCCATATAGAACTTACCCAATACCCCAGGGTGATTAGTTGCAAAATATTTCCAAGTCTTTCCATATGCCACGCATGAAACCAATGAGAACAACGCGCTGACAATGATAGGTGCGGACGTATTTGCGAGCATTAATCCTTGCGAGATGAGAAGTTCTGTCAAGGATATTCCCACTATGATCCAAAGACTTACCTTATTGTAATTGCGTGCTATTTTCTCTACGGTTGTTGTTTCCAATGCCATGCTCGGTTTTAGTGGAGATTACATTTCCACACAAAGATAAACCTCATTTTTCTTAACTTCCACAAATCCCCCGAGAATATGTAATGTCTTCTTTTTCGATTCTACAGAATAGACGACACGTCCTTCTACCAATGTGGAAATTATGGGAGCATGGTTCTTGAGAATTTCAAATTCTCCCACTTCTCCCGGAACGAGCACGCTCTCAACTTCTCCTTGGAAGACATTTCTTTCAGGTGATATGATTTTAAGAAATAACATTAGCAATTATTTTATTGTTACCTATTATCCCTGAGCAGCCTCAAGAATTTTCTTTGCTTTCGCTTTTGCATCCTCTATTGTACCAACATTGAGGAATGCTTGTTCAGGAAGGTCGTCCACCTCTCCGTTTAATATTGCATTGAATCCCTTGATGGTCTCTTCTATTGGTACCATGACACCGGGAACGCCTGTAAATTGTTCTGCTACCGTGAATGGTTGCGACAAGAAACGTTGAACTCGGCGAGCGCGGTTTACAACCAACTTGTCTTCATCGGACAATTCATCCATACCCAAAATCGCAATGATATCTTGTAACTCATTGTAGTGTTGTAGCAATTGTTTCACACGTTGCGCGCATTCATAATGTTCTTTACCAACAATCAGCGGATCCAAAATGCGAGAAGTACTGCCCAATGGATCTACAGCAGGATATATACCCAATTCCGTGATTTTACGGCTAAGCTCGGTAGTAGCATCCAAGTGTGTAAATGTTGTTGCAGGAGCCGGGTCGGTCAAGTCATCTGCGGGAACATATACTGCTTGCACTGAGGTGATAGAACCTTTCTTTGTTGATGTAATACGTTCCTGCATCGCACCCATTTCGCTTGCAAGCGTAGGTTGATAACCCACGGCAGACGGCATACGTCCGAGCAATGCTGATACCTCAGAGCCGGCTTGCGTAAAGCGGAAAATATTATCAATGAAGAACATGATATCTGCAGCTTCACCGTTCTTGCCACCATGATCGCGAAATTCCTCTGCGACGGTCAATCCTGATAGCGCGACTGAAGCACGAGCCCCGGGAGGTTCGTTCATCTGACCATAAACAAGCGTTGCCTGAGATTTCTTCAGTTCTTCTTTATCAATTAAAGATAAATCCCACTTTCCTTCGTCCATTGCCTTGCGAAATTTCTCCCCGTAGCGTATAACCCCCGATTCAAGCATATCTCGAATCAAGTCATTACCTTCACGAGTTCGTTCGCCTACACCGGCGAAAACAGAATATCCGTTATGTCCTTTGGCAATGTTATTGATAAGTTCCATGATGAGCACCGTTTTTCCAACTCCGGCACCACCGAACAAACCGATTTTTCCACCTTTCATGTAAGGCTCTAATAGGTCGATCACTTTAATTCCGGTTGCGAGCATTTCTTTCTTTGTGGAAAGCTCATCAAATTTAGGTGCTTCGCGATGAATAGGGTAAGCCCCTTCCATGTTCAATGGTTCCATACCATCGATAGGCTGTCCTACCACATTCATCATCCTACCTTTAATCTGTTCACCGGAAGGCATCACAATAGGGCTTCCCGTGATGGCAACTTCCAAACCTCGTTGCAGTCCATCGGTGTTATCCATGGCAACACAGCGAACGGTATCTTCTCCGATATGTTGTTGAACTTCAATTATCAGATCTTGTCCATTTGGACGTTTAACACGAAGTGCCTCATGTATTTTCGGCAGAACCTTCTCAGAATCTTCACCTTGAACGTCAAAGTAAACATCAATAACAGGACCGATTATCTGAGAGATACGTCCATTTATTTGTGACATACGCTTATTTGTTTATTATTTTTCTAATATCAAATTGTAAGATTATATACTTAACTCGTCTAACACCTTAATCAGCTTCATGTCAAAAGGTTTATCGGAGCGAATGGCTTCGGATAAAGGAACGTAAACCACTTCATTGTTCCGTACTCCCACCATTATGTTTCTTTGACCTTGAATGAGTGCTTCCACTGCTCCAACCCCCATGCGACTTGCAATGATTCTGTCGCGTGCCGAGGGGCGTCCTCCACGCTGTAAGTGCCCTAAGATAGTAACACGAACATCGAAATTAGGAAACTCGTTTTTTACGCGTTCAGAGTAATACATTGCACCACATTTCGGACTTTCAGAAACAATGACAATGCAACTTTTCTTAGATTTCCGGATGCCCCTTTCCATGAATCGGGACAATTGGTCAACGTCCGTGGAATCTTCGGGAATGATAGCGGCTTCAGCTCCACTTGCGATAGCAGAATTCTGAGCCAAAAATCCGGCATCGCGTCCCATGACTTCAATGAAAAATATGCGTTCATGGCTTTGCGCGGTGTCTCGAATTCTATCCACACATTCCATGATGGTGTTCAATGTTGTATCGTATCCGATGGTATTATCAGTGCCATACAGGTCGTTGTCGATAGTACCCGGTAAACCAATGCAGCAGAAATCGTATTCTTTAGCGAAAGTCATTGCTCCGGTAAGGGAACCATTTCCTCCTATTACAATTAGCGCGTCTATACCTTCTTTAATAAGGTTGTCATAGGCTTTTTGGCGTCCTTCTTCTGTCATGAAAGCTTTAGACCTTGCGGTCTTCAGTATTGTGCCTCCCTGCCCAATAATGCCACTTACGTTTTCTGTTGTAAAGGGCTTTACGTGTCCGGAAATTAAACCGTCAAAACCTCTGTAGATAGCCTTAATAGTAAAACCATTGAAAATTCCGGCTCGTGTTACTGCCCTAATGGCAGCATTCATACCGGGAGCATCGCCACCCGATGTTAGAATACCGATAGTTTTAATTCTGGCCATAAGATATGTTGTCTTTTTCCTAGTCTTTTAATTTGGTGCAAAGGTAATAAATAATTATTTATATCCCAAAAATAAACTTAAATTATTTTCAACAACGTTGATCCTTCTTCAGAAATCTCAGAATTGGTTTACTTGTTGCAATGCGTCCTGTCGTATTTTGCAGATAATCCTTCCGTGACAATATTATCATTATTGAACCCAAATTGATCATTAGAGATTTAGTCATTTGTTTTCATCGGTTTCTAATGACTAAGTTGAACAAGCGCATATTTCTTGCCCTTTCAGTGTTTAGAATGGATAAAGATGTGAGCGCTGTAAGGGTCAAACAATCGGGCTGATAGACTAGTCGATGGAGTGGAAAATTTTTAGTTATGAAAAGCCTTGATAATCAGGTTCTTATCTGCTATATTTTAAAAGCTTATGTTTTGCATTTCAAAAGCTTAGCTTTTACCATCCAAAGGCTTAGCTTTCGTTGTTCAAAAGCTTAGCTTTCGCGAAGCGATGTCTGTCGTATGAAAAACTTATTGTATTTATTTCTTAATGACCAATTTGGATTAATCTGCATTTTGGCGAAATATGAACATTAGTGTGTGTTTTTTCCCATCCATCCTCTTAACGTGAAATATATTTCTTCCTGCAATCTGAAAACCCACCATGAAAGTCTTAAAGGCATATAACCGAATTTTCGAGTGAGCCGTTTATCTAATCGTTTTTGCTCAATGTTGTGCCATGTTTTGTGAATGAGTTTTAGTCCTTCGGCAGCAGATTGCTTTGGCAGTTCGTTTCGATGCACAAAATAGAACATGTAGGTTCCAATCAAAATTCTCCATCTAACGTTTTCGTATAGGTTGATAATGTCTTCTGAAACATTTAATTGTAAAAGTTGTCGTTTCATGCTTTCATTTGCTCTCAGGTAGTCGAATCTCTTTCCATTTATACAATGTGTTACCGATGAAGCATGCTGTCGATAATAGTATTTCCCATCGGATAATCTTACTTCTCGAGATGCCAAATAATGTAGCCTTGTTATATTCTCGTCACTGTATGTTCTACACGTTTCGTCGTATGGATATTTTAGATGTATCTCCCTGCGCACGGCATAAATACCATGAATTTCCCATGTTAGGCTTGCCACGAAAGCGTCATATCCGCTCATCACCTCGAATGTTTCCATAGGGAATTGTTCTTGCCGTTCTTCGTTGTAGTAGTAGATTGCATTGAAGAGAACAGAATCGGTGGAGGGATGTTTTTCATATATCCGCCAAATCTTTTCCAGCGCATTCTCTGCTAACCAATCGTCGCTATCCACGAAACAGATGATTTCTCCATTTGTCCTTTTCAAACCTTCGTTTCGTGCGTGAGCTATTCCTTGATTTTCGGATAGGCAAATTAGTTTGATGCGTTCGTCTTTTTCCGCGTAATCTTTTAATATTCGAACGGAATCATCTGTAGATGCGTCATCTATGCAGATGATTTCAATCTGTTTTAATGTTTGCCCAAGCAAAGAGTTAAGGCATGTGCTTAAGTATTTCCCGGTATTATAAACTGCTATGAGTACACTAATTTTCACCATAATGTTTCATATAGGATTTTATTCTTGTTGTTAAAGAATTCCATAAACTTGTCTTGGTTTTCAAGATGCTTATCGTTGTCGCTCCACTTATGAGTGCTAACATAATTCCCACCCCCCAATATAAAATGACATTTTGCAGTTTGGTGCAGAAAAACACCAAGATGCCGATAGGGATTTGCACCATCGAATACAATAGAATGTTATTGCCGGGCTTGTATTTGTATTTTATTCGGGCATAGATGAGTACAATAATGAAATCGACAATGCCGGCAGCGGTAATTCCCCAACCGGTTCCCGCTAATCCATAATGATTGAAGAATAAGATGACCAAAGCGACAATCAAAACATCGTATATGGTTTCCAAGAGAAGATAAGATATAGAGTCGCCTTTTGCCAGTGGTATGTATTGGATGGGAAGTTTCAGAGCGCGAAAGTACATAGCAATTACGATGGCTTGAGCCATTCCCAATGCCGGAATGAACTTGCCCGAATATAACAGTGGTATTAGTATGGGTAGGCAGAGCGAGAAAACTACCAAGAGTGGCGAGATGAGCAACAAGGTTACTTCAATTTGTCTGCTGACTATCCTGTTAAAAGTGAAAGTGTGCTTTACCGCACCAGATAGTCTGGGGAAAAAATCTGTTTCCAAAGAAGCAAATATTAATCCCACATACGTCATTGACATCATGTAGCCGGCATTGTATAATCCTACAGTTTCAATGTTCGCTACATTATTAATATAACTGCGAATTAAGAAATCTGCTCCGGATCCGAAGATGCCTGCAAGCACGAATGCCAGTCCTAACCGGATAATGTTAAATCCTTTGCGCATAAATCCCCATTTAAGATGTAACTTTAAGGGATAGAGTCGGTAGGAATAGCCTATGGTTAGAACCAACTGTATGAAAGCAATCAATACCAATGAAGGAACAATGGCGACCTCGTGAAAAAAATAATATAGAGGAACTGTGGTGGTTAGCGCGCCAAGAACGTTATAAACGGAAATCACTGCCAATGATTTTAGTTCTCTCAAGCCTTTTAATATGGCTAACTCTCCTCCGGTGATTGCCAATAGAGCCACGATGGGTGAAAGCAATATGAAATGGAAGGTATGACCGTCCCAAGAAAAAGTAAACTTGCTTAGGAAAGGACTGATCAAAACGCAAATTATCATTCCCATAATTCCGGCTGCAAAACTCAAGCTGCGTACCAGTTTGATGTGCTCTTCGAGCAATTCCTTGTTGCCCGAATCCAAGTCTTCGGAAATGTTTTTGATTGCGCTGATGGATATTCCGAAGTTGGTAGAATCGCTTACCAATTTTATGGTGGAGTTAAAAAGCGATATCAAACCAACTCCATTGGGTCCCAATATCATGGCTACTAACTTGTTACGTACTATTCCTACGAGAATGTTCAAACCCTGAACACCTCCGAAGAGCCCGGTGTAACGAAGAATGTGATTGTAGCTTTCCGTTTTTTTCATTTTTAATCTAACGTAAGTAAAATGTTTTTATTATTTTTGCATCTGAGATATTTCATGAGACTAAGTATTATTATACCCATATTCAATGTTGAAGAAACGCTGGAAAGATGTTTGGAAAGCGTTTTAAGGCAATCATTTCAAAACTATGAAGTGATATTGATAGATGATGGGTCAAAAGATAATTCGAGAGAGATTGCCAAACAATTCATGAAATCAGACGATAGGTTTTCTCTTATCAGTCAATCCAATCAAGGTCTGTCGGCTGCGAGGAATGTGGGGCTGGAGCTTGCGAAGGGAGAATATGTTACGTTTATCGACTCGGATGATTTCATAGATGAGAACTTGTATGAACGTCTGATGCTTGTCTTAGAGAAACATCCCGAATATGATTTCTTGGAATATTCGGTGAAAGAACGTTACGGTTCACCACATTCTACCTACCTCATGCTAAAGGATAGGGAATATCAAGACATGGACGTGTATTGGCTCGAAAGCAAGGCTTACTGTCATACTTATGCTTGTAATAAAATATACAAGAGAGAGCTATTTTCTGAAGTCAGATTTCCAATAGGCAAAAACTTTGAAGATGTTTTCACCCTTCCGCTTCTTTTGAAGCGTTGCAAAGTAGTGGCAACAACATCGCTTGGAACCTATTATTATTGTTACAATCCAAACGGTATCACAGGAACAGCCAAGGGAAGAGATCTGAATAACCTTTTGCAGGCACATCTGCAATATCTTCGGGATGGAAACAAAACTGACGCGACTTACTATGCACATATATTGAACATTCAACTTGATGTGTTTGAAGCCACCAATTCAGCCCCCATTATCCCTATATTACCCTATCACGATACCCTAAAATTAAAATTGCTTCATTTAATCGGAATAAAGAATTTATGCAGACTAAATCGGTTTATACACAGAATATCAAAAAACCATTAATAAGTTTTATCATCACTTATCACAATGAGCCACTTGAGATGCTGCAAGAATGTCTTCAAAGCATTTTAAGTTTGACCCTTACTCGGGATGAACGCGAGATTATTATCGTGGATGACGGCTCGGATGAATCACCATTGGAGGCTTTGAGAGATGTAAGAAACGATATTCTCTACATTCGTCAAAATTCTCAGGGATTAAGCATGGCTCGCAATCAAGGCATTGATATTTCGAAAGGGGAGTTTATACAATTCGTGGATGCTGACGATTTCCTTGTCATTAGCCAATATGAGAATTGTCTCGACCTTGTCCGCTTCAATAGTCCGGATATGGTGCTTTTCAACTCAACAAGTACTGCCAATGAGAAATCTCCATTCTCGTATTCCGATCCTGTATCAGGCGCAGAGTACATGCGTCATAACAATCTGAGAGCATCGGTGTGTGGGTATATTTTCCGTAAGTCTTTGCTTTTGAGTTTGAGGTTTACGAAGAACCTGACCCATGAAGATGAGGAGTTCACGCCCAAACTGTTCTTGCGTGCCGAAACGGTTTTCGATACGAATGCCAATGCTTATTTTTATCGTATCCGAACGGATTCCATCATGCATAGGAGAGATGAAACATGGATAAGAAAACGACTGGCAGACCAAGAAAAGATAATCAGGGAACTCTATCTTCATTCCGAATTGCTCACAAGTGGCGACAGGCTTGCTCTCCAGCGCAGGGTGATACAATTGACAATGGATTATATTTATAACATCATCGTTCTTACTCATGATAAGGAATGCTTAAACGAGGCGATTGATAAACTGTCAAGGCTCGGTCTGTTCCCATTACCTGATAAGGACTATACGCGGAAATATAAAATTTTCCGAAAATTGGCAAACAACAAGTTGGGAAGGGATGTGCTGATGATTTTATTGAAGGGGAAGTCATGAGAATACTCTTACTGGGTGAGTTTAGCAATGTGCATTGGACATTGGCAGAGGGGCTTCGCACGTTAGGACATGAAGTAATGGTCGTGTCGAATGGGGACTTTTGGAAGGACTATCCTCGGGACATCGATGTTTCAAGAAAAGAGGGCAAATTGGGTGGCGTCTTATTAATTGCCAAGTTGTTAAAACTGCTTCCCCGATTTCGGAACTACGATATTGTGCAACTCATTAACCCAATGTTTTTTGAATTGAAAGCCAAACACATATTTCTGATTTATAAGTATCTGCGCAAACACAACAAATGCGTTGTACTTGCTGCTTTTGGGATGGATTATTATTGGGTTAGCACTTGTTCCGGTTCTATGCCATTACGTTACAGCGATTTCAACATCGGAAAGCGATTGCGCACTAACTACGATGCCGTGAAAGAACGGAAGGATTGGATGGGAACCGAGAAAGAAAACCTCAATAAATTTATCGCAGAGGATTGCGATCAAGTCGTAGCGGGACTTTACGAATATTGGGTTTGCTATCATCCACTGTTTCCCCGGAAAACCACTTTTATCCCATTTCCCATTTACACGGCGGATAAGCCCTTTACCCCTCATCGGGCAAACGATAAGTTGAAAATCTTTATCGGCATCAGTAGGCATCGGTCGGAATATAAGGGGACGGATATCATGCTGAAGGCTGCACAAGATATTCAGAAACAATATCCTGACAAGTTGGAACTTAAACTGGCGAATGGTGTCCCTTTCAATGAATACGTTGGCTTGATGCAAGGCTGCGATGCCATAATGGATCAGCTTTACAGTTATACGCCATCAATGAATCCGCTTGAGGCAATGAGTAGAGGTATAATATGTGTCGGTGGGGGAGAGCCGGAAAACTATGAGATTATCCATGAGAAGACACTCCATCCAATCATCAATGTAGAACCAGATTATGAAAGTTGTCGAGCGGCTTTGGAACGGCTTTTATCCTATTCTCATGAGGAGATAGTCTCGCTCCAAATCGATAGTATCGCCTATGTTAAGAAACATCACGACCATATAAAAGTAGCACGGCAATATGAAAAGCTATACAATAAATTGCTTGCTAAAAATAATTAAAAAAGCATGAGTTGGATAAAGAAATATAAATGCCTATCTTGTGGCTACGAGGCTTGCGTCTATGAGGGTAAAGGATTCATGGGACAAAGCATTGAGGCGGTGGTTTGCAATGGTTGCCACAATCTTGTTCCTTTGGTCGTAGGGGGAGTTATCGGCGATGCCGCCCCTTCCTTTCGCTCACTTACCGGAAGGATTTGCTTGAAATGCGGATCTGACGACATGAAAAAATGGGATGGACATACTTGTCCACAATGTAAAGGAAATATGGTGGATACAGGCGAAAGAGAGTTTTGGAGCTAATATTTCGCGATCATTTCAAATCCGTTTTCCTTGTACATTTACAATAGAAATTTTCAAGGGACGGCTAATTACCGATTTGGGGATATGGTGCAGTTATCTTTCTAACCAATTGTCAATTAACTTTCGAGCAATAGAAAGTTTTTCCGGGAGATTGGGGAGGTTATCTTTCTTAAACCATCCACCTTTTGATAATTCGCTTTTCTGTATTTTTATTTCCCCTGCATCGTAGTCGGCATTAAATCCTACCATCATGCCACACGGATAAGGCCACGGTTGCGAGCAGAAATAGGTCAAGTTCTTTATGCTGAGTCCCGTTTCTTCCATTACCTCACGATGAACAGCTTCTTCCAATGTTTCACCCGTTTCAACGAAGCCGGCAACAAGTCCATAAAAGTCTGTTTTGAAATTTTTCGCATGAACGAGTAATACTTCATCGTTTCGCCGTATCAAGACTATAACTGCCGTTGATATCTGTGGCCAAATTTCTTTTCCACAGTTTGTACAGAGTTTGGAGATGTTAGAATTGAATTTCATGGGAGCGCCACAAGCACCACAGAATTTTGTATTTTGATTCCAATAAAGCAGCTCATGACATTTGCCGGCTATCAAGTATAATTCGCGAGATAATTTGTAATAGCTCGACCTCAATCCACACATTTCCAGCTTAGGGTTGCCGGTTATGGGTGTATCTATATTTACAGCTTTTACTTTGACGCCCGATGAGGTCTCTGCAACATCCATGATTTTAGACCATCTGTGCAGTGATACCGGTGCTTCTTCGGATAGAGGAATAGTATATCCTTTATCGTCTTTTTTCAATACGATATCCGATTTACAGAAAACAAACCAATAATACTTCATATCCCCAATAGAATTATTTTCGATGGAGTTTATTCCCCAAACAGCAATTCCTTGTCTCTTTCCGCAGCTGCTTTCGTCCATTTGGTGGGAACAAACTTCCAATTATTCAGTGGCTTTGGATTCATTATCTTGGCTTTTTCTATTTCCTTGATGAGATAGTAGCGTTGATCCAATTCACTTCTCCAAATTATCCTTCCCTTCAATGAGTCTTGAGGAATCCCTGCTCCCTTTGTCAGAAGTTCTCCGCCCCCATTTCCTCTATAGCTGTTCACGGCAACCTTATACGATTTTTTTTCGTCGAAGGGCTGTCCGTTGCTCATTCTCAGTATCTTGACTTTTTTTCCGGAAGGCTTTGTAACATCCACCTCATAATCGATTCCTGCCGCCGAATCAAAGTTAAATGAGAAATTCTTGAATCCCAATCGCTGCGCGTCAGATTTTGTGTCAGCCAGCAAGAGTAAATGATCGTCAGGAGATTTCATGGTATTTACCCAAAGCGAATAACTCATTTCCAAATGCTTCCTTATCTCTTCTCCGGTCAGTCGCATGACGTAAAGTTGGTTTTCATATTTGTAAAGCTGAAACATATCTCCCACCGTGATGGGACCGGCTTTGATGGATGAGTTGAATTGCAAAGGCGCGTTGAAGGCTATGTCTGCATTTGTTATCTTCAGTTCCAGGCTTAAAATTAAATCGTTGAAAGCGGAACTACCGAAATAGCAATCTTTTGAATAGATGGTATGCGTAAATGTTCCTATTTCTCTTTCCGTCCATGCTTTCACGTCGTTGATATTGGATTGAAAATAATTGATGAATTGTTCATCTACCGGTATGTCGGAAACATCAACGATTTCTCCCTCTTTTTTTATCACCTTATAGTTCTTGTTTCCCTTTGTTTTCTCACCTGAAGCCCTCAGTGTGATAGTAGCCACTGCCACTTTCTTGGCGTTATTTGCCGGATCAAGGCAAATCACCTTCTTTCCATCGCGGTTAGTAATTGTCATATTCCTTGGCGTGTGGTCATGACCAAAGAAAACGACATCAAATCCGGGCACTTGTTCTGCCACGATTTTTGAAGCATCTTCTAAGTAGTCGGGGGCTTGTATTCCTCCATCCCATCCGGAATGGAATAAGCCCACAATGATGTCAGGACTTTCTTTTGCTTTGACTGTTTCCATCGTTTTCCTTGCCGAGCTTACCATATCCTCGAAATGAAGCCCATGCCATAGTCGTTCTTCCAACCAGTTTGGAATGGCAGGTGTTAGCAATCCTATCACCGCGACCTTTATCCCATTTCCTTTCTTTATAATATAATACGGCATTAAGTAGGATTGTTTGGTTTTCGTGTCAATTACATTTGCTCCGACAACAGGGCATTTCAATTCTCTTATCCATTTATCATAGACGGCATGCCCCGTTTCCACATCATGATTACCTATTGTTGCAACGTCATAATTCATATAATTCATGACACTTGCTGCTATGTTCTCTTCTTCCGTTTTGATATAGTTGTAATAATAAACAACCGGTTGTCCCTGAAGAATGTCCCCATTATCCAATAAATATATGTTGTCTTCTTTCCATTGTTCACGCAGACCATTCAGATAGGTTGATACACGAGCCAATGACCCTTGTGTGTTCTTGCGTTTGATGAAGTCGTATGGGAAGAAAGCTCCATGTACGTCGCTTGTTTCCACCAGTTTGATGGTTATTTCTTTGTTTTGTGCGAAGCTGTCTGTGCCTAAAAAAAAGATTGCCATAAAAGCGAAATAAAATCTATACATTTTTATAATATCTTTAAATCATTTACAAAGATACAAATATAAATGGGGAGCGTGCCATTTAGTTGAACAGAATATTTAATATATTGAGCGATTTGCTTCTCTTCCCTTGAACTGAACCGTTCTATAGCTTACGAGTTTGTCGGTTCGTCCGCCCTCTTCACGGTAATAAATCAGTACTTGATAAGAGTTCTCTGTTTGGTAGAAACATCCCTCTGATGGCAGAACACTTATTTCTCCATTAACGTTCATCAATAGATATTGATAACTGTAATAGCCCAATTTTAGCGGAAAAGATAATTCGTACATTCGTGTCGAATCATTGTAAACGAGTTTGTAGTCATCCGTGAATGCTCCGTGTGTCCAATCTCCGTTTACATAGATGTTCCCATTGACTCGCTCCCGACAATCTAACGTAAAATGCACAATCATGTAATCACTTTCCGTTTGAACCGCTATGTTGTCGGAGTTGCGAATGAGAAACGCTCCGTTTGCATCCTCATCATAAACATAGTTTTGTCGTGGGGTGGAAATAAAAGGATAAGCATGGAAACTTTCTCCATCCCAGCTTATTCGCTCTATTCCCATTGTGGATACGTCGGTAGATAAAATCTCGAATTTTCTATATTCGTTACCTGCTTCGAAAATGAAATCTTGATTATGATTCCACTTTAATCCGTCGCTCATGACATATTGTGGTTTACTATTCCATCGTGCTGTTTCCCATCGTTTATTTTGTAAGATAACGGTTTGAATTTGCATGTTCGGATTGGTTACCTTATAGTTGCCGTATTTTAGTTCCATCTCCACTTGCTGATGTTTTTGATTTATCGTCAAATCGGTATTTGTCGTAACGGTCAATCCTACCTTCATGCACCTTTCTGCAGGCTCAACAATCATAAAATAAGCCCGGAGAACTTCCCGATGATAATCATCAAACACCTTTAAGACATAATTACCTGATATCAGAGGGCGACAACTCTTGTTGGGTATCGTTACCCGATAATGTGTGTAAATAGTATTGGTCAGCGTAGATTCTTTTATATCGTCGATGATATTATCATTTGCAAACCCTTCTATGTAGTCGCTTTCGAAGAGTTGTGAGGAAGGTCTCCAGTTGGCTTCGCAATGCTCCACTTTATATGTGTATCTGTGATATTCGTGCGTTAAATCATCGAAATCGACCGACAAAAATCCATTTCCCAATTCCAAAACCGGCATAGATTGCCAATCCCCATTTGCCACTACCTGCAATGAACGGATATCTGGGCTAAAAACCTGATGCCGCTGTGCAGATAATGTTGTGCGACAGAGAATTAAAAAACAGAGAAAAAAGCTAATCTTTCCGATGTTCATCCGTGTCTTACTTCTATTCCTTTATTAAGTTGTTCATAAATTCGTTCAACTCTTCATCCAATCCCGGCATTAAGTCGCCCCCGATGATTATGGTATCATCATCCGCCAAGTATAATTCTGCAATGGTTTCTCCTTCTTCATCCTCAAGCACGAAACCATAAGGTTTTATAATCCCAAGATTGTCTATGTCAGCTTTCAGCCTCATAAGTTCTTGGCGTAGAAGCATGACGACCTTGTCCTCGAAGTCGGTATCTTTATTTTCTATCCATTCATCAATTACACATCGAGTTATTTCCACTCCGTCATCATCGAACGCCATCAAATCTCCATTGTCGGGAGATACTCGAAGATGCAGATCTGTCATGAGGCAAGAGTCATCAGTACTTGGAAACTTTTGAGTGAGTTTCCTGAGGAAACGCTCAATTTGCTGTTGTGTTTTCACTTTTACAGTCATAGCTTAATGTTTCTTGAATAGATTACCGAGCAAAGTTAATAAAAGTTTTCATACAATGGCGCAATATAAATTTGTTTTTTTGTTATTTTCATCTTATTTTATCGGAATAGCCACTTTTTTATTATTACCTTTGCAAAGAATCGGACGACTTGTCGGATTCAATTAAAAATATCACCAACTCAATTTGCGCAATCGCGTTAATAATGAACAATACAATGAAACAAACTATTTTAGTTACCGGGGGTACTGGCTTTATAGGCTCTCACACAACGGTGGAATTGTTGGAAGCGGGGTATGACGTTGTCATAGCCGACAATCTTTCCAACTCAAAAATTGAAGTCCTCGATGGAATAGAGAAAATAACCGGCAAACGTCCGGATTTCGAAAAGGTGAACCTTGAGGACAAAGATGCCACGGAACAAATATTCCGAAAATATCCCGATATTCAAGGTATCATACATTTCGCGGCATCAAAAGCCGTGGGAGAAAGCGTGCAAAAGCCATTGATGTACTATCGTAATAACATCGTTTCATTGCTGAATCTCTTAGAATTGATGCCGAAATACGACGTAAAAGGCATTATCTTCTCCAGCTCCTGCACCGTTTATGGGCAACCTGAACCTAAGAATCTCCCGGTTACCGAAGAGGCGCCACACCAAAAAGCCACTTCGCCTTATGGTAATACCAAAGAAATAAATGAGCAGATTATATTTGATTATATTCATAGTGGCGCAAAGATTAAAAGTGTTATATTACGTTATTTTAATCCTATCGGAGCACATCCATCGGCATTGATAGGTGAACTCCCTAACGGCGTGCCCAACAACCTGATACCTTACGTTACGCAAACTGCCATGGGCATTCGGGAACAACTTACCATTTTCGGCAATGATTATGAGACAGAGGATGGAACCTGTATCCGCGACTATATCTATGTGGTAGATCTTGCCAAAGCTCATGTAGCAGCCATGGCAAGAGTGTTGGATAAGAAAACAAAGCCGGTGGAATACTTCAACATTGGAACAGGAAGCGGCAATTCAACGCTTGAAATAGTGAAAACCTTCGAGAAAGCTACGGGCATAAAGCTGAACTGGAAATTCGGACCCCGGAGAGAGGGCGACATTGAAAAGATTTGGGGCGATTGCACGAAAGCCAACCAAGTGTTGGGTTGGAAAGCCGACACGCCACTTGACGACGTGCTTGCCAGTGCGTGGAAGTGGCAGAAAAAGCTGCGTGAGGATGGAGTGATGTAGATACTCCGAGTAATATTCGATCAAAAAGCGTCGAGGATGGAAGAATCCCCGACGCTTTTCTCACTTTAGCCGTTTAAGAGCTGTTTTTTCAAGAAAGCCTCGGCACGCTTCAAATCGTCTGGCGTGTCGATTCCCACCGTTTCCTCATCGGTGAGTCCAACCTTGATTCTGTATCCGTTTTGCAACCATCTTAGTTGTTCCAATCCTTCAGCAAGCTCCAACGAGGATTGTTGCAACCGAGTAATTTCCTCGAGTACCGGAACGCGATAACCGTAAAGTCCGATATGCTTTAAGAATGGATAATGCTCAAGCCATTCTTTTTCCTCTTTGTTTCGTATGTAAGGTGCTAACGCTCTCGTGAAATACATCGCAAAGGATTGATTGTCCAAGATGATTTTCGGCGAGTTTGGGTTCTTTGCCGCCTCCAATGTATCAAATCGTTTGCCGAGTGTCGCTATTTGTGTGTCGGCATCTTCAAAACATGCAATGAGAGCTTTTATTTGTGAGGGTTGAATGAATGGTTCATCGCCCTGTATGTTGATGACTACGTCATAATCTTCATCGACCTTCTTGAGTGCTTCGGCTATTCTGTCCGTTCCGCTCTGATGGTCTGAACGGGTCATGACGACATTAGCTCCAAAGCGTTTTGTTGCATCGAAAATGCGCTGATCGTCTGTTGCTACATATACATTGTCGAGCACTTTATTTACTTGCTCCACCACTCTTTCGATTACGAATTTTCCTCCCAACTTAGCCAGTGGTTTACCCGGAAAGCGGGTTGAGGCAAAGCGTGCGGGTATGATTCCTATTATTTTCATTGGTGTTCTTTTAAATTGAAGGCAAAGATACTATTTCTTTTGCGATTTGCAAAGTTGTCAAGGAAAAAGTGAGCTGCGAATGTTCATTTTCGATAGAGTAATGTAATCCTATCAAAAAAGACAGTTTTTACGTGAATAATTCTACCCGTCGCCACGAAATTATATTACAAAAACCGTGTCATTGATACGCTTCGTAATCTATTGATAATCAGGATTATATTAATTGTGATTTAAAAGGTAAGCTTTTGCACTCCAATTCATGACCTTTTGCATTGCAAAAGGTAAGCTTTTACGGAGCGAAAGCTAAGCTTTGGATAGACGAATGAAGAAAATTTAGGACATTATTGATTTTTTTCCCATATCGCCAAGAAAAAAGTAGGAAGGAAACCACTTTGTTTACTTCCTACTCTGATTAACCACATAGACTCCTTCATTATCTTTTGATGACGATAAGTATTATCTTATGATTTGTCATTGATTTCCTTCATGTCTAAAAATTGTTGCTTCTCATCGAAGAATTCGTATTGTAAAAAGCCCAATTTCTGTGAAGGAATGATACGCACGCCAAATCCATATTTCATTTGCCATTTGCGTTTTAGGGAAATTACTCCTTGATTAATATACGCTGCAACATACGGATGTACATGCAAATAGAATTTCTTGATACCAATCTTATTGACAAGTCTGTCAATTTTACGTTCCAGTTGATCCGTAAAAAGAATACTTGACCTTATTTTTCCGGTGCCAAAGCATGTAGGACAATTCTCGTCCACATCCACATCCATCACCGGACGCACGCGCTGCCGAGTTATTTGCATGAGACCAAATTTGCTTAGTGGCAATATGTTGTGGCGGGAACGGTCTTTTTGCATCGCCTTACACATGCGTTCATATAGCAGCTGACGATCTTCAGCAAGATTCATATCGATAAAATCCACTACGATGATGCCACCCATATCTCTTAGTCTGAGTTGTCTGGCTAATTCGTCAGCTGCCCCCAAATTGGTGTCAAGCGCGTTTTGTTCTTGTCCTTTCTCTTTTGCGCGATTGCCACTATTAACGTCAACGACATGCATGGCTTCCGTATGCTCTATAATCAAATAGCACCCATGTCCATAGTTAATAGTTTTTCCGAAACTTGATTTGATTTGTCTTGTTACATCGAAATTGTCGAAAATCGGTAATTTGCCGGTGTATTTTTTTACTATGTTTGCCTTTTCAGGGGCTATGAGAGAAACATAGTGTTTTACAGCTGTGCAAATTTCTTCATCGTTAACATAAATATTTTCATAGGTAGCGTTGAAAAGGTCTCGAAGCATGGCTACTGCACGTCCCGTTTCCTCGAAAATGAGTTGAGGACGCTCTTGCGTCTTTTGAACTTTGGTGATGGCTTCATTCCATCTGGTTAGAAGAATTTTCATTTCGGCATCAAGTTCCGCTACGCGTTTTCCCTGTGCCACTGTTCTAACGATAACTCCAAAGTTTTTTGGGCGTATGCTTTGAATGAGTTGCTTTAGCCTTGCTCTCTCTTCTCCGCTTTTAATTTTCGATGAAACATTAACTTTATCCCCGAATGGAATAAGCACCAAGTATCTCCCCGCAAAAGATATTTCTCCCGTAAGGCGAGGTCCTTTGGTGGATATGGGTTCTTTAACTATTTGTACCATCACCTCTTGTCCGACTTGCAATGTATTTTGTATGCTACCATCTTTTTTTAAGTCGGGTAGATGACTGGCTTTCTGTATGGGGTAAAGTTTTTTACGGTCGCTTTGCACCTGTTTGAGGTACTTCGCAAAAGAATCGAATTGGCTTCCTAAATCAAGATAATGAAGAAATGCATCGCGTTCATAACCTACATCTACAAAGCAAGCATTTAAGCCCGGCATAAGTTTTTTAACTTTAGCCACGTAGATGTTTCCCACCGAAAAATTTGCTTCTCTCGGTTCGCGCTGATATTCCACCAAACGCTTATCCTCAAGTAGTGCTATGGAAATCTCTTTCGGTTGGGCATCAATAATAACTTCGCTTGTCATTTTCTTCTGTTTATTATAAGTAGTCTTTACTTATATGTAAAAACGAGACTTGTCGTCGCACTCCCAGGGAAAGGAGTCCTTTGCGATGACATGCCCCGTTATGTTTGAAAGAGCTTAAGTGCTTTCTGCCCTGGGGCTTACTTGCTCTTGTGTCTGTTCTTTCTTAATCTCTTCTTACGCTTGTGCGTAGCCATCTTATGTCCCTTTTTTTTCTTTCCGTTTGGCATAATTCTTAATTTTAAAATGTTATTTTATACTTTGTTGATTATTTCTTCATGTCTTCGATAAAAGTTCTGGCAGGTTTAAAACTTGGGAAGTTATGTGCCGGGATCGTAATCGTCGTGTTTTTTGAGATATTACGAGCCGTTTTCTCTGCACGATGCTTCACGATAAAACTTCCAAAACCACGAAGGTACACATTCTCTTTCCTATCTAACAAACTGTTTTTGATAGCGTCCATAAAAGATTCTACAACTGCCGACACGTCCTTCTTCGCGATGCCTGTTGATGCTGCAATCTCTGTGATGATATCTGCTTTTGTCATTGTTTATATATGCTTTAATATTATATATTTTCCATAACCTTTTCTAACGGACTGCAAAGATACTCATTTTCAGATAAATACGGAAATGTTTTTTATTATTTTTTCTAAAAAACGTTTTTGCGATGGCGTCGTAGAGTCAATACGCCAAAAATTTCTCAATAATTTCGCTCGTGCTGCTTAAAGTACAAAGATAAATGCTATCTTTGTGTACGTCAAGGTCCATACGATTCTCATAAGCCCTGCATTTGAACATTATTATTTTTTTGCCAAAGATAATACAAATTGTGATTTAGAGCACGCATTTAGGACAAAGAATTTATGTTGGTCTTGACACTTTTCCGTAAAAAGGGAAGGGAATTCAGGGATTTATTTTCCTTTTTTATTCCTACTGACTTATATATCGCGATTTTTATGTAAATTTGCGCTATAAATTAATATTAATTATGAAGATTGCTATTGGTATAGATGTTGGTATTTCAACAACTAAAATTGTAGGCTTGTCGGATGGTAAAATAGTAAAACCGCTACGAATAACGGCAACAGACCCGGTAACTTCTCTATATGGTGCATTTGGGAAATATCTTTATGACAACCAGATAGAATTGTTTGATGTTGAGAAAGTTATGATAACCGGTGTAGGTTCTGCTTATATCAATAAGCCCGTTTATGGTTTGCCCACAGAGAAAGCCGATGAGTTTCTCGCCGATGGTTTGGGAGCACGCTTTGAGTCGCGGCTGGATCGGATGATTGTAGTATCGATGGGAACAGGAACCTCTCTTGTGCAGTGTGACGGAGATAAAATTAATCATATAGGAGGAATAGGTATTGGTGGAGGAACTTTGAACGGACTGTCGCGTTTGTTGTTGAACACAGATGATATCAAACATATTTCTGATTTAGCGATAAAAGGGGATATCTCGAATATTAACTTACAGATTGGTGATATTTCCGCAAATCCTCTACCGGGGTTGCCGATGGACGCGACTGCTTCCCTTTTCGCAAATGCGCAAGGAAACACGAGCAGAGAAGATATTGCTTTGGGCTTAATCTGCCTTGTGCTTCAATCCATTGGGTCGGCAACTATCTTGAGCGCGCTTAATAGTGGTATAAAGGATTTTGTAATGATTGGAAATCTTACCCTGCTTCCACAATGTAAAATTCTGTTTCCTTTGATGGAAAAACTTTACGGAGTGAATTTCGTAATTCCCAAATACTCGGAATTTTGTACCGCGATTGGAGCTGCACTTCAATCTGGAATAAAGTTTGAGAAAAACCAATGATGATAATAGCAACCATACTTGCTTATTTCTCCATTCTTCTTTTATTGAGCAAGTTTGCTTCAAAGAGAAGTAATAATGAAGTCTTCTTTAGAGCAAACCGTAAGTCGCCTTGGTATTTGGTCTCCTTTGGAATGATTGGTGCCAGCATATCCGGTGTTACTTTTGTAAGTGTTCCCGGAATGGTAATTAATCAAAATATGACCTATGCCCAGACTTGTATGGGATTTATAGTTGGGTATGTTATTGTAGCTTTTGTCTTATTGCCGTTGTGCTATAAAATGAATCTCATCACTATTTATTCCTACCTAAAGAAGAGGATGGGAAAGCGGAGTTACAAGACCGGTGCGTCATTCTTTCTAATATCTAAAATGACAGGAGCCGCAGTGCGATTTTATGTTGTCTGCATGATACTTCAGCGATTCGTTTTTGATGCCCTTCACATTCCTTTTTTTGTTACTGTCATCGTTTTGGTCATCTCGATATGGCTTTATACTCGTAAAAGTGGTATGAAGACATTGGTTTTTACCGACACTTTCCAAACATTCTGTATGTTTGTTGCGCTTCTTTTAATTATGTATAAGGTGATTGATGCTTTGGATATGAGTGTTTCAGAAACCCTGAAAATGATAATGGCGGATGAATATTCAAAAATATTTGTATTCGATGATTGGGTGACGAGACAAAATTTTTGGAAACAATTCTTTAGCGGTATCTTCATAGTAATTGTAATGACCGGATTAGATCAGGACATGATGCAGAAGAACATGACATGCAAAAACCTATCTGAAGCACAAAAGAATATGTGTACCTATGGATTGGCTTTTCTCCCTGCCAATCTTCTTTTTCTTGGTTTAGGGGTTCTGCTTATGCATTATTTAGTACGGATGGGACAGCCGATACCTGAAAATCCGGATGAGTTGATGCTGATTCCGGTGGCAGGAGCAATGCTGGGGAAATGGGTTGTCGTGCTTTTTACAATTGGTGTCGTTGCAGCGTGTTTCTCCAGTGCCGATTCTGCTTTAACTGCTTTAACTACCAGCTATTGTGTTGATATTAAGGAACAAGCAGGCAATGAAACTTTGAGAAAAAAGTCGCACATAATGATTGCCATTGTTTTTATTCTCTTCATTCTGTTATTTAGGTCTATAAACTCAACAAGCCTTATAGATGCCATCTATATATTGTGTTCTTATACTTATGGACCTTTGCTTGGATTATTTGCATATGGAATGCTTACCCATGAAAACGTAAACGACAAGATAGTTCCTTATATAGCCATCGCAAGTCCGATTTTGTGCTTCCTCCTCGACAATCTTTTCTTGCGGATATGGGATTACAAGTTTGGTTATGAATTACTTATGCTTAATGGACTAATAACCTTTATTGGTTTATGGCTTACTAAACCGCAAAAACAGGGGGCAAAAACCATCTTGGATTGCTCTAAAAAAAGGAAAGATACACAAAGAAACCTGTGAACTTTCCTTTTTTTCAGTTAGAGTCTATATTACAATAGACAGCTATATTACCAAATAATATTACTCTGCCAAAAGCTTTTCTATTTCCGCTTCGATATGCTCTATTTTTTCAGTAGGTTCGAAACGTGCTACAACCTGTCCTTTTTTATTAATTAAGAACTTGGTGAAATTCCATTTTATTTCGTGGCTTTCCTTGTAGTTTGGATCTGCTTCTGAAAGAATTTTATGCAATACCGGATAGATAGGATGGCTTTCATCCCAACCGGCAAAACCTTTCTGCTCCTTCAAAAACTTGTAGAGCGGTTCTGCCTCTTCACCATTCACCTTAATTTTCTTAAAGCGTGGAAACTCCGTACCATATGTTAGTTTGCAAAACTCATGAATGCTTTCGTCTGTACCGGGAGCCTGCTGTCCAAATTGGTTGCAAGGAAAATCAAGAATTTCAAACCCTTTTGCATGATACTTTTTATAAGTAGCTTCCAGTTCTTCGTATGTTGGAGTAAAACCACACTTTGTAGCTGTGTTTACGATGAGCAAGACCTCGTTAGCATACTCTTTTAGTGAAAAATCACCGCCTTTTCTGTCTTTGACAGTGAAATCATAAACTGTTTTCATCTTCTTTAATTTTGATTAAACGATTATATGTATTATTTGCAAAAATACAACTTTTATTTTTATTTCATTTGAAGTATGTATTAAAAGTATTAAAAAATTATTTGTAAGTTTCCATTTAATATGGGGATTTGCATAAAATAGGGATTTCCCTATAAGTAAATAGAGATTTTATATTAAAAAATGGATGTAAAATGTTTAGTTTTGCCATTAAAAAGTAGAAAAGGAATAATTTAAAATATAAGAGATATGAAAAAACTTAGTATGTTTTTATTTGCATTGGTACTGGTTGCCACCCCATTCATGTTCACAAGTTGTAATGATGATAATGAATATTATCTCAGTCTTGTTGATGAAGCTGTCGATGGCTTCCGGTATGATTTCCCAAAGGGAACTGATTATTATCATGCCTATAACTGGTTCTATTGTAATTACCCGATGGCAACAGACGCCGAGTTCGTTGCGTTCATGACTTCGATAGGTTTTAGTCCAACTCCTTATTGGGATGCGTATAACAATGGGAATTATGGATGGGATAGCAATTATGACAATGAAGTCCCAACCGCTGATCAAAATTTACTTGACGAGGTTCAAATGCTTTGTGGTGAATGGCAAGGTACTATGGTTTACGAATATACTTCAGACAATTCCAAGCAGAGAATACAAGAAACCTATATGGCGAACATGAAGTTCTTTCAATATAATGCGGTATCCAATTCTTTGAGTGGAAACGGAGTAGAGGTTGATACCGATGCTGATGGAAATACGCAAACTTTGGATTTTTCGTGGTATGTAGCTATGAATGGAGATATTTACATTAAATACAAATCGGGTACTATTTTCGTTTTGGATGCCAACTCACAAACTGAGGGTTTCCACTTGGGATACGAAAATGAGAGAGGTTATGACACTTTCTTCGGTGTTGCCATTAGTACAAACACGGAAGATGTAATATATATAGACCTAGAACGTCAGGCAACAAATGCCAAAGGGATGTTCTCCAAGATGCGAGCTGCAGCCGGCAGATTAGGAAAAAAATCTTTTGGTAAAGCCAAAACAAATAAAGCTGTTTTGTATGAGCAAACGGCCAAGAAACAGCTAAGAACAAGATAGTAGCACCGATATCGCACAAAGAAAAAATCCGTCTATAACAAAAATTAGACGGATTTTTTTGATTTACAAATTGTTTTCGAACTATTCAAAAATGATTGGTAATGATAAAAAACTCTTGTATAAAAACTGTGCTTTTGCTTTTTAACTTAAATCGGTCATTAGAAACTACCTTAGTTCTTTTTCCTAATGACCGCCATTAGGAATATTCAATTATATATGTTTGTTATTCGGCAATTTACTAACTAAAACCCATACGCAATGAATTCATATCAAAACCTGTCTGTCCGGACAAGACAAAAGACAAGCATATTCTTTGTTTAGCCGGGGCGTTGAAAACGCGAAAATCCTTCCCGGCTATATGAGAAAAGTTCAACAGTGTCCTAAATTTTCTTCATTCATCTATCCAAAGCTTAGCTTTTGCTTTTCAAAAGGTAAGCTTTTGCAATGTAAAAGGTCATGAATTGTCTTTTCCTGAATTCACTTGTCAGATCTGACGATGTTTTTCTGTTTTACTTGTCAAATATTTTCTTATTTACTGAATGACTTGACATTAACATTATACCTAAGTTCCGTCATATTTTCGGCAAGGTCTTAGGGGGCTCGATGCCCCCTGGGACCTTTGGTGAAGATGGCATAAGACCGTCGTTCGCCATATTTTCGGCGTTCCAAAGATACGTTATATTTTTCTTTTTTGCAAGCATTTATCTCTTTTTCCAAAGATTTCTCCCGGGCTGTTCGCCTCTATAGACATCCATCGGACATTTCATTCCTATGCTCATATGCGGTCGTCTGTAGTTGTAGAAGGCTATTGCCTTGGAGATTTCCATATTGGCCTGGTCATAATCTCGGTACATCTCCTGCTGGTAAATCCACTCAACCTTAAAGGTTCCATTCGTCCTTTCCGCCACAGGATTGTCCGTAGGATTGTACCGTTCTGTCATACTAACCCTGATATGGTGGCACATAAGAGTTTCAACATATAGGTGGCAGGCGTATTGCGAACCTCTGTCAGAGTGGTGTATCGTTCCGCAGAGGTTGCCTCCTCCGGCTGCCTTAACTGCCATTAGCAATGCCTCCTTCGTATTTATAGCCTCCATGGTTTCGGATAAACACCAGCCTATGACAGCATGTGAGTAAACATCTGTAATGAGATGGAGGTACAGGACGTTGCCGTAAATCCAAACGTAGGTTATGTCGGCTGCCCAAATGTGGTTAGCATACATTGCCGTAACACCTTGTACAAGATTAGGATACTTCCTATAGCATAAGCCCTTCTGAAGCAAGTAGTTTTAAGAAGGAGTCGCGACCATGAGTAACATCTTCACCTAGCTCCGACTTGAGGAGGACGTGCAGTTTCACACCGCCTATCCCGGGACAGCAGGCACGATAGTAGAGTACATTGTCAACTATCAGTTTACGCCTTTGCCGCTCAGAAATCACAAGCTTGCTGCTTGCGTAATACCACTGGCGTTTCTTGCCAAACAGCCCACAGAGGAATTCCACGGATACACCGGGAAACTCCTCACGCAGCGCCGTTACTGTTTGGCACCATCTTTTTTTAAGATGCTGATACCCTCCTCGGATTCGGCTATCTCTATGAGTTTCTCATAGGCACGGCTGCGCATCTTCTCCAAAGACAATGCGTGTTGGAGGTTCACTATCTTCTGGCGCAATATCTCATTGTCTGTCAAATTCGTTTCTTTATGAGCCATACGATACCTCT
>QWCJ01000228.1_pt1 | contig 59399 bp, 59 predicted proteins | sample 1972501 | NCBI WGS metagenome assembly QWCJ01 (sample SAMN09866711, study PRJNA288562) | Human vaginal metagenome isolate term2_vaginal, whole genome shotgun... | isolation source: vagina | host: Homo sapiens | place: USA: California
AACCGATGGCACCCTCAAATACCTGCTCGACCCCTACAGCGGGGATGTCATCTGGCTATATGAAGACGGCACCTGGACTATTACCGAAGCCGACGGGCCGCTAGCACCAAAACAGAAACGCTGGGCACAAACAGTCGCCCAACACATCACCGCCACCAGGAAACGCATCCGCGAGGAAGCCCAATACCTCAAACAAGAACTCGACGACTACGCACAACAACAAGCCCAAGCCCAAGCCCAAGCCGAAGCCGAGGACAACACCGACACAGATGCCAGCACCGACGACATCCCCTTCTAAACCTCACCGTCGAATAAAACGACGACACCAATCCAGCAGAAAGGAAAGAACCCAAGAAACCAGGAACACAACCACCGTCGTCACAGACGACGACTGCACTGCCGAAGCCCAGTCAGGCTCGCCCCAACTGTTGCCATTGGGACCGGCTGGACTTAGTCATGCCGGTTAGGATGGAGTGAATGCAGATCTACATTGCCTCAGTACCCGTCGATGATGTTGCCCTCGCTCACGACTTCTATGTCAATACGCTCGGCTTTCGAGTCAAGGACGATGTAACCCACGGAGACTTTCGGTGGCTCACGGTCACCAATGCGGAAGGCCAAGGGGATATGGAGCTCCTGCTCGAGCCCAAGGCCCATTCCGCGGCCAAGGACTACGCAGCAGCACTCAAGGCTGACGGTGTCCCTGTCACCCAGTTCCTATCCGCAGACGTGGAGCGAGAATATAGCGAGCTCACTGAAAAGTGGGAGTGCATTTCACTATGGTGCCGACCGACGTCGGCCCCTCCATCATCGCCGTCTTCGATGACACCGTAGGCAACCTCATCCAACTGGTACAGCTCAAGAAATAGAGAATAAAGAATGTCACACTTACCTTCTTCCGTCGCTATCATCGCAGCCGTTAGCGCCCTATGCGTAATGCCTCTAACTGCATGCGCGGAGCGTGGGTCAGACACGACTCCGGCACCGCAGTTCAGTGCAATTCCGTCTAGCTCCGCTGCTATCGATGGGCCGGAGCCGCCGTCCAGTGACACGCAGAATGCTCTCTCACAACAGGATGCCAATGTTGCTGCCTTTGCGGGTATGGGGACGGCTGCGATTGATGACCAACACCACATGCCAGATCGGTTGGGCGGCCTCATTCCGACGGGCGTGCGCGTAGGTGCTCACGACGGTTTCACGCGGGTGGTGGTTGACCTCGAGGGAGAAGGTGAGCCGGGGTGGTTCACGTCTTATACCGGCAATCCGCGTCAACAGGCATCAGGTTATCCAGTTGAGGTAGACGGAAACACTTTTCTCAATCTGGGGGTCGAAGGAACTCCGTGGCCTTCCACACCCGATCTCGAAGAAAGGTATATGAAGCCAGGAACTACTCCCGGTACTGGTGTGGTGAGCGAAGTCGTATACACGACCTCATTCGAGGCACAAACCCAATTGATCATTGGACTACAGAAGAAGACACCGTACTCAGTGACTTTCCTGGAGGACCCTAAACGCCTAGTTCTCGACTTCCAGGTTTGACGTGTGGTGAAACGATAAGGGCCCTGTCCCCAGCTAATTTCTGGGTTACAGGGCCCTTGATCTAGGAGGTCCTAGTGGTCCTAGCTAGTCCGAGGATTAGTCCTCCTCAACCGGAACCAGGGAGATTTTGCCGCGATTATCAATGTCGGCAATTTCGACCTGAATCTTATCGCCAACATTGACGACGTCCTCGACCTTCTCAATGCGCTCGTCGCCACCGAGCTTCGAGATGTGTACGAGGCCGTCACGACCCGGAGTCAGGGAAACGAAGGCACCAAAAGCCACGGTCTTCACCACGGTGCCAAGGAAACGCTCACCCACCTTCGGCAGCTGCGGGTTAGCGATGCTATTCACGCGGTCGATCGCAGCGTCAGCTGCTTCACCGGTAGCGGCAGAGATATACACAGTGCCGTCTTCCTCGATGGAGACATCGGCACCGGTTTCCTCCGTGATGGCGTTGATAGTCTTGCCCTTCGGGCCAATGAGCTCACCAATCTTGTTCACCGGGATAGTCACCGAGGTAATGCGCGGAGCTAGGCCAGACATCTCGTCTGGACCCTCGATGACCTCAGACATCGTGTCGAGGATGGCGGCACGGGCGTCGCGGGCCTGTTCGAGGGCGTCGGCAAGCACGTGCGAAGGAATGCCATCCAGCTTGGTATCCAGCTGCAGGGCGGTGATGAACTCGGATGTACCGGCAACCTTGAAGTCCATATCGCCGAAGGCATCCTCAGCGCCGAGAATATCGGTCAGCGCCACGAACTTTTCCTTGCCGTTGACTTCGCCCGAGACCAAACCCATGGCGATACCCGCCACCGGAGCCTTCAGCGGAACGCCCGCGTTGTAGAGGGACAGGGTGGACGCACAGACGGAGCCCATGGAGGTAGAACCGTTGGAACCAAGGGCCTCAGACACCTGGCGAATGGCGTAGGGGAAGTCCTCACGGGACGGGATCACCGGCAGCAACGCGCGCTCAGCCAGCGCACCGTGACCAATCTCGCGGCGCTTCGGGGAACCTACGCGGCCGGTCTCGCCGGTGGAGTACGGCGGGAAGTTGTAGTGGTGCATGTAGCGCTTGGACTCCACTGGGGTCAAAGAATCGATCTGCTGCTCCATCTTCAGCATGTCCAGGGTGGTCACACCCAGGATCTGGGTCTCGCCACGCTCGAAGAGAGAGGAGCCGTGTGCACGCGGGATCAGATCAACCTCCACGCCGAGGTCACGGATATCGGTCACACCACGGCCATCGATCCGGAAGCCCTCGGTGAGGATCTTGGTGCGCACGATGTCCTTCATCACGGCGTTGAAGGCGTTGCGGATCTGTTTGGATGCATCGGTCTCGTCGAGGTCATCAAAGTCTTCGATGAGCTTAGCCTCGACCTGCTCCATGTACTCATTAGTGGCGTCGTCGCGGTCCTGCTTACCCGGGATGGTAAGCAGCTTCTCCAGCTTCTTGGAGGCTGCCTTTTCGACGGCCGCGTAAACATCATCACCGTAGGGCGGGAAGAGCGGGAACTCCTGCGTCTCCTTGGCTGCACGCTCCGCCAGACCTGCCTGCGCTTCACACAGGGACTTGATGAAAGGCTTCGCAGCCTCCAAGCCCTCAGCCACGGTGGACTCCTGCGGAGCCGGTGCGCCTTCCTTGATGCGCTCGGCTACGTTCACACCAGCGCCGGCCTCGACCATCATGATGGCTACGTCGTCCTTGCGGCCCTTCTTCACGATGCGGCCGGCAACGACCATCTCGAAGAGGGCACGCTCGTGCTGCTCGTTATTCGGGAAGGCCACCCACTGGCCCTTCGGGTGCTTATCATCAGCAATCAGTGCCATGCGCACGCCGCCCACCGGGCCGGATACCGGCAGGCCAGAGAGCTGGGTGGAGGCGGAAGCGCCGTTGATGGCAACGACATCGTAGTACTCCTCCGGGTCCATGGAGAGGACCGTGACAACAACCTGAACCTCGTTGCGCAAGCCCTTAACGAAGGTTGGGCGCAGCGGGCGGTCGATGAGGCGGCAGGCCAGGATAGCTTCGGTGGAAGGGCGCCCCTCGCGGCGGAAGAAGGAACCCGGGATTTTACCCGCGGCATACATGCGCTCCTCGACGTCCACGGTCAGCGGGAAGAAGTCGAAGCCTTCGCGCGGCTGGTTAGAAGCGGTGGTCGTGGACAGCAGCATGGTGTCCTCGTCCAGGTAAGTGGTCACGGAGCCACCGGCCTGGCGAGCCAGCTGGCCCGTCTCAAAACGGATGGTGCGAGTGCCGAAATCGCCGTTGTCCAGGGTGGCGATGGCCTCGGTGATGCCGTAATCGTCGTCGATTAGAAACTCGACGGAATTGTTCGGTTGCTTTTTAGCGTTCTTAGCGCTCATGGATATAACTCTCCTTGGAGCTGTCATGGCGATCTTCGGTGCCGCCTCTTCTTCGATGTTTTCTGACAACGTCCAAGGATTTTAGCAGATGAGACAAGAAAACCCCCGCACACAAGGTGCGGGGGCCAAAAGTTAAGCGCTTAGCGGCGCAGACCCAGGCGAGAAATCAGGTCGCGGTAACGGTCAACGTCGTTAGCAGCCAGGTACTTCAGCAGGCCACGACGGCGACCAACCATCAGCAACAGACCACGGCGGGAGTGGTGATCGTGCTTGTGATCCTTGAGGTGCTCGGTCAGGTTGTTGATGCGGGAAGTCAGCAGCGCAACCTGTGCCTCCGGGGAACCGGTATCGGTCTCGTGCAGGCCGTACTCCTTGAGGATTTCAGCCTTCTTCTCGGTGCTCAAAGCCATGAAAAAATCTCCTATTGTATTTCAGTCCACATGAAATGTTGCGCCATGAGGCGCTGCCCGTGACTACTGTGGACCGCAGTCAGCAAGCCGAAGTAGAAGTATAGAGGCTACCGAGCTTCGACATCAAATCATCAACAAAGCGCGCGTCATCCACCGCAACGGCCACGCGGGTGGTGGGGTTATCCAAACGCTCCGGGTCACCGATTGTGCGGCCACTATCCTCACACCGCAGATTGAGGTCGAGGCAGGTGACCAGCGAGGGATCGGCAGCCACAGCTACCGCTAAAGGGTCGTGGAGCCCGCAACCGCCAAGGTGCGGAGAGGTCGTCTTATAGGCGCGAATGTAGTAGTCCACGATGTCTGCATAGATACGACCAGTGGGTGTACCGCGCCATTGCTTCGTGTGCTCCCTGGTGAGCAACGTGCGCAGCGTGACATCGAGCCCCACCATCGTGAGGTCCTGAGCATGGCGGAATACATAGTCCGTGGCTTGGGGATCTTGGAAGACGTTAGCCTCGGCATAAGGAGTGACGTTCCCGGGCACGGTCAGAGCCCCACCCATCATCACGATGCGGGCGTTGCGGGCAAAGCCCGGGTCTTTGCGCATGGCGGCTGCAATGCTTGTCGACGGCCCCGTCGGCACGATAACCAGATCCTCGCCATGCTCACGGACCGAACGGATAAGAAAGCCCACTGCATCCTCGTATGCCTTGCGGCGCGGCGGAGGCAGAAGTACTTCCCCAAGGCCATTGCGGCCATGGATGAAAGCAGAAATGGGAGCAACGCTAAAGCCCGGCCGCGTCGGACCGATGAAGACGGGGACATCCTCGGCGTCGAGAAGCTCGAGCAACGCCAGCGAGTTACGCACGCCCAACGCCACCGGAACGTTTCCATAGGTACCCGTAACCCCGATCAGCTCGAGATCGGGGTGCGCTAAGGCATAGGCGAGCGCAAGGGCGTCATCAATTCCGGTATCAAGGTCGAGGATGATCTTCATTTAAACCTCACGGGCAAGAATTTCACGAACTCGGGCAACGTCACGTTCCATAGCTGTCAGGAGCTCCTCCACGGAATTGAATTTCTCCATGTCACGCACATGGTCGACGAAATGCACGGTGGCTTCGTGGCCGTAAAGGTCAGCGTCGCGGTCCAGCACGAAGGACTCCACCGAACGCTCCTCGTCACCAAAGGTAGGGTTGGTGCCTACCGAAATGGCTGCGGGATAAGGAATGCCGGGCTCCATGTCACCTTCCAGAGGGGCGCCGGTGGGCTCAACCACGAACCAGCCCGCGTAGACGCCATCGGCTGGAATGGCGACGGATTCCGGGAAATACTGGTTAGCGGTTGGGAAACCAAGCTCCTTTCCACCACGTCCTGCACCACGCACAACGGGCCCAGTCACCGTGAAATGACGCCCCAGCGCCCAATTGGCGCGCGCAATATCGCCCTTGGCAAGGGCGGCGCGAATGTTGGTGGAGCAGATGCGCTCGCCGTCGTCGTCAAGCAAGGGCACGATGTCAACGCCGAAGCCGAACTCAGCGCCGAATTCCGCCAGCGCCTCCGCGGTGCCGGACGCGCCCGCGCCAAAGGTGAAGTTCTCCCCCACCACGACGTGCTCTGTGTGCAAACGCTCCACCAGGAGATCCGTCACATAGTCGCGCGGCTCGACGCCCCGGAGTTCTTCGGTGAAGTCGATGACGAGCACGGCCTCGATGCCCATTTCTTCCGCCAGCTGCATGCGGCGCTCGAAAGTGATCACGGAGAGAGGAGCGCGCTCCGGCAAGAATACGGAGACTGGGTGCGGATCGAAGGTCACCATGACCGCGCGCTGTCCATGTCTGTGCGCGTGCTCAACGGCCTTCCTCACGAGCTGTTGGTGTCCGCGGTGCAGGCCGTCGAAGACGCCGATTGTCACCGAGGTCGGGCCAAGGTCAGCGGGGATGCTATCGATTCCGTACCAAATATCCACGGGCACCATGCTATCCCACTGGGGCCGGTGCCCTAGACTGCAGGGCATGACTGATCCGCTCGAACGTTCCGGCCTCGTGGTCGTCGACAAACCCGCCGGCATGACCTCGCACGACGTCGTGGGAAAACTGCGCCGCTTCTTCCGCACCCGCAAGGTGGGGCACGCAGGCACGCTTGATCCGATGGCTACTGGAGTGCTCGTCGTAGGCATCGAGCGCGGCACCAAGTTTCTTGCCCACATGGTGGCCTCCACCAAGGCCTATGACGCAACGATTCGTCTTGGCATGGCAACCCACACCGACGACGCGGAGGGGGAAGCAACGTGGGGCAAACCGGCAACCGCAGTGGAGGATTCCGCCATTGCGCGAGAAATTGCTGCCTTGACCGGCGATATTATGCAGCGCCCAGCAGCGGTCTCCGCCATCAAAGTGGATGGCAAGCGCGCGCATGAAAGGGTGCGGTCAGGTGAAGAGGTCGAGCTTCCGGCTCGGCCAGTAACGGTCAGCCGCTTCGATATTCTCGCTACGCGCCGCGAGGGTGAGTTCATCGACCTCGACGTCTCAGTGGCGTGTTCTTCGGGAACCTATATCCGCTCGTTGGCTCGGGATTTGGGCGAGGCCCTCGGCGTCGGCGGACACCTTACCGCGCTGCGCCGCACGGAAGTGGGCCCTTTCACGCTTGACGACGCCCTCCCTCTCGACGCCCTCGAAGACTCCCCGGAGTTGTCCTTAAGCCTCGACGAGGCGCTCGCTCGCAGCTATCCGGTTGTGGACGTCACCGATGATGAGGCCCAAGCTTTGGCCATGGGTAAGTGGCTGGAGCCGCGTGGGTTGAAAGGCACGTACGCGGCCGTCGACCCGCAGGGACGGTCGATTGCCTTGATCAAGGAAAAAGGAAAGCGCTTAGCCACGGTTTTCGTCGCGCGCCCCTCGACGCTATAACTGCCTGATTTAGCGGTCAAAGTTGAGCGCAGGGACAGCGGTGGCGACGATGACATAGCCATCTCGGATGATCCAGTGCCCAGTGATGAAAGGCACTGGGGTCGGCCGCGCCAAGAGGTAGGACACCAGAGTGCCATCGAGGCGTAAATCGATTTCGGCTTGGTCAAAATCCAGCCAGCGCCGAGTCATGGGGAACCATGTCTTGTAGGTTGCCTCCTTGGCGCAGAACAACAGGCGGTCCGGACAGGAAATACCCGCCGCTTGCAACTGAGCCAACTGCGGCATCTCCCCCGGCCGCGCGATCATCGTCAGCACGTGTTCCGGCAGGGGCTCCGCTGGTTCGGCGTCGAGTCCCATGGAGCGCACGTGCGTGGCAGGAGCTGCCACGGCTGCGCGCAAACCTTCGGTGTGCGTCATCGATCCGGTATAGCCCTCCGGCCACAACGGCATGCCGCGCTCGCCGCGCAGAATCGGCTCGTCTCCCATGTAGTTGAGCTCCTTCAAGGCCTGGTGGGCGCACCAGCGCGCATCCCCGAACTCGGATTTGCGCACGTCCACGGCTTGGGAGACCACGGAGCGCTCTTCCGGGGAGAGATGATGATAATTGAGAAGATTGGTCATCGACTCATCCGTGCGCACATAGCAAAAACGAGCTGATTCCGGGAAGAGAGAAGGTTCAAGCATGCTCGGCCCTCCCTGTCTTCTCGTCGATGGTAAGCACTGGGTACGGCCACGGCTGAAGACCACCGTGCGCCTGCCACTCACGCGGATAGCCCAGGGACACCTCGATGTGGTCTACCCCATCGATGTTGGCGCGATTAGGCATGTGGAGGTGACCATAGATCACAGCCTTAGCGTTATAGCGCCGCGGCCAAGAGCGCGTGTGGCGGGTGCCGCACCACAAGGCCACTTCGGGCCAACGCAAGTAGAGAGTCGGCTCCTGTACCAGCGGCCAGTGGTTGATAAGAACCGTTTCGCCCTCGACCCGTGACAGCCGCTTGATCGAATAAGCCAGGCGGTCCCAGCACCACGCGCGCACATCGACGAAGGGGGCGATGGCAAATTCATCGGTCATGACGATCTGCTTCTCCTTCGCACTCGCAAGCGCTTGTTCCACCGTGGTGCCTGGTGGACGGAAGCTGTAATCGTAGAGCGTAAACAGCGGGACCACGGTGACGCCTCCGAATACCGGAAACGGATCCTCTGGGGTAATCACGCCGATTTCCCGGCAGCCTTCAACGAGGCGATCGTATTTCGAGCGTCCCTGGTAAACGTCCTGTGACCGAGAAAAAAGCTCATGGTTGCCAGGTGCCCAAATGACCGTAGCGTAGCGGTTCTTTAGGCGCGCCAGGGTGTTAATCACCAGATCAATGCGTTCGGCGACGTCTCCCGCAACAATCAACCAATCGTTGGGATTCGGCGGGACAAGTTCATCAATGCGGTCCCCGTTCACGCGTACCGCTGCATGGAGATCAGAGACGGCCCACAGAGTGGTCATAGCGCCTCCTTCGCACGAACAGTCCTTCTACTTGTACCACAGGCTTAGACCCGTGCCCACCGCATGGAGTAAAAGCGCCCAACCACGCCCACCATGCGGATGAGGATGAATGCGGCAATACCGCCCCACACCCCGGTCAGGCCGGTGCCGAAAACAAAGGCCAACCAGACCCCGGGCAGGAAGCCGAGAAGCACTGACGCGAGGGTCAGCGTGCGGAGAAAGGCTGCGTCCCCAGCACCCAGGAGGACGCCGTCCAAAGCGAAGACAACGCCGCCGATAATGACGAGGAAAGTCATAACCCACCAGGGGCCGGAGATGACCTCTAGGACCTCCGGACTCGTGGTGAATATCCGTGGGATAAAGGCGGAGCCAAGGCCCAATACCGCTGCCAGTGCGAGGGAGAAGGACGTCGAGTAGAGCGTCACCTTGGTTCCTACCGTGCGGGCATAGCGCGCTGATCCCGCTCCCAATGCCGCGCCGGTCAAGGCTTGGGCAGCGATCGCGAGGGAATCCAGAACGAGGGATAGGAAGTTCCACATCTGCATCATGATTTGATGCGCAGCGAGCTGCGCAGTGCCGATACGTGAGGCCACGGCCGCCGCTGACAGAAACGCCACTTGGAAGCTCAGCGAACGCACGATGAGGTCACGCCCCAGCACGAGCTGCCGACGAACCACGCTCCAGCGAATCTCCCACGAGCCGGTATGCTCGCGGCGCAGCTCCGCCACGAAGAACGCCGCGATGATCCCCATGCCCAGCACCGTGGCCAGAGCGGAGCCCGGTAGACCCCAGAAGTGCACGAAAATAGGCACCGCGATGGCGCCGGGAACCATACCTGCAAGGGTGAAGTAAAGGGGCTTGCGGGTGTTGTGAACACCGCGCATCCAGCCGTTGCCGGCCATGTTGATGAGGGTAAAAGGAATAGCGACGGCGGCAATCCGCAACCACTGTGCAGTCCCTCGCGCAGTATCCGGGTTACCTGTCAACCAGGTGGCAAAGACGCCGGCAAAGAGCCACATGATGACGGCGAGCACCATTCCAACACCCACGGCAACCCACGTTGCCTGGACGCCCTCGGCGACGGCCTCCTCGCGCTTCCCCGCGCCGAACAGCCGTGACGCACGCGCGGTCGTGCCATAAGACAGAAAGGTTAATTGGGTGGTAACCACCGAATGGAGTGTGGCCGCTGCGCCAAGCGAGGCCAGATCCTCCGCCCCTAAACGGCCTACGACCGCGGTATCCAGCAATAAATACAGCGGCATGGCCGCCAGAACGCCCAGAGCCGGGACGGCGAGGCGGAAGACCTCAGCGGCAGAAACCTTCACTGGTTGCTCGGAAGCCATCTAGGACAACGCACCTACCAGCTGTGCTATAACCTCTTCGGGCCTTCCGTGCGCGGTATAACCTGCGGCTGGAATATGCCCGCCGCCGCCGAAGGTGAGGGCCACTTCCGCACAGTTGACGGCGGAGGAACGCAAGGACACCGCCCACATTTCGGGCGCCTGTTCCTTGAAGACCACTCCGATGTCAGTGCCTTTCAAGGCCCGGACATAATCGACGAAAGATTCAATCGCGGAATCGGCGTGGGAGCTGACCTCCTCATGCGGGACGAAGAGAACAGCGAGGCGGTGCTCCCCTGCTTCCTCAATCCTGAGGCCTGAGAGCACGCGTCCAATCATCTGCAGGTCATCGGCCGTGTTGGAATCCATGAGTTCCAGCGCAATCTGCTTGGTGTCGAGACCATAGAGCATCAGGCGCGCAGCGATATCATGCATGGCTGGGCGCCCCCACCGGAAATTACCGGTATCGGTGACTAGGCCCGCGTACAGGCAATGCGCGATGACGCGATCGATCTGGATGGACAGCCTGTCCAGAATGTCCAGCAGCACCACCGTGGTGGACTCACATACCGGATCCACCACATTGATGGCTCCAAAACCATCGTTGGAGGCGTGGTGGTCGATGCACAGGACGCGGCCCACGGCGGCCATGTCTTCGATCTCCCGGGCCACCGAACCCGTCCGATCGATCGAGCCGCAGTCCACAGTGACATAGAGGTCATATCCTTGTGGAAGCTCATCCACCAACTCAATCTCATCCACCGTGGGGATGGAAAACAGGTTGGCTGAAATGTCACGGCGTTGGCCAATCACGGTGCGGGTTTGTTTCCCGCGCTGGCGGAGCGCCAGGGTAAGGGCGGCTGCCGAGCCGACCGCGTCGGCGTCTGGGCGCAAGTGCGTGATGATGCAAATGCTGCTGGCTTGCACCAGCGCATCCACTGCGGCTTCGTAATTGGTTCGCGACACTTAGTCCTCTTCCTCATCCGAGGTCTTGTACGGGTTCGCGTCGCCTGCGGGCTGTGCACCTTCCTTCAGCTTCGCTAACTCCGCATCGCGTGCACGGGCGCGGGCGAGCAGTTCCTCCATGTGCGCGGAAGCCTCGGGGACGGTATCAAGCTCAAAAGACAGCGTCGGTGTAAAGCGAACGGAGAGCTCATCACCCACAATCTTGCGCAATTGCCCCTTGGCCCTGGTGAGGGCTTCGGCCGCTTGATCATAATCTGGCTCGGTCTCGATATCCGTACCACGCACCGTGTAGAACACGGTGGCATCGTGGAGATCACCCGTGACCCGGGCATCCGTGATTGTCACCAGCTCAAGGCGGCGATCCTTGATTTGGCGCTCAATTGCGCTGGCAACGATTGTCTGAATGCGCTTTGCCATGCGTGCGGCGCGTGCGTGATCAACCATAGTGAAGCTCCTTTACGTACGGTTACTGGCAACTAGTCTAGGATACCGATTCTGCACCTTTCGGCTGAAATGAGGAAAGCCCAGCCAGAATCTTTCCTGGCTGGGCTTCACTACCTGAGGTTTCCTGCGCTTAGTCGCGCGGGACCTCGACCTCTTCGTAGGCCTGGATGATATCGCCTACCTGAATATCCGGGTAGGACAGAACCATACCGCACTCGTAGCCGGCGTTGATCTCGTTTGCGTCATCCTTCTCGTGACGCAGGGACTCGATCTTGGCATCGGAGGTAATGACGTTTCCGTCGCGGACCAGGCGCACCTTGCCATTGCGCTTGACCTTGCCCTCCGTGACCATACAACCGGCGATGGTGCCAACGGCGGAGGACTTGAACAGCGCGCGGATTTCTGCCGCACCGGTGTCTCGCTCCTCGTAGATGGGCTTGAGCATGCCCTTCAGAGCTGCCTCAACCTCTTCGATGGCGCGGTAGATCACCGTGTAGTAGCGGATATCGACGCCCTCAGCGTTGGCCTCCTCGGTGGCCTTGCCCTCAGCGCGGACGTTGAAAGCGATGATGATGGCGTCCGACGCCGCAGCCAGGGAGACGTTGGTCTGCGTCACCGCACCCACACCACGGTCGATGATGTTGAGCTGTACCTCGTCGTCGATCTCAATGTCCAACAGGGCATCTTCGAGGGCCTCCACGGAACCTGCGTTGTCGCCCTTGAGGATGAGGTTGAGCGTCGAGGTTTCCTTGAGCACTGCATCCAGGTCCTCGAGGGAGACGCGCTTGCGAGCCTTCGCCTGCAGAGCAGAACGCTTGCGGGCATCGCGCTGTGCAGCAATCTGGCGTGCCACGCGGTCATCCTCAACAACTAGGAGGTTGTCGCCGGCGCCTGGCACACCATTGAGACCCTGCACCTGGACCGGGCGGGACGGGCCGGCCTCTTCCACATCGTGACCGAATTCATCGAGCATGCGGCGCACACGTCCGTGTGCATCACCAACCACGATGGAATCACCAATGCGCAGCGTACCGCGCTGGATGATGACCGTAGCCACCGGACCGCGGCCGCGGTCGAGGTGGGCCTCGATGGCAGAGCCCTGTGCATCCATGTCCGGGTTAGCGGTGAGCTCCAAGGCAGCGTCCGCCGTCAGGATGACGGCTTCAAGCAGATCATCAATGTTGATGTTGTTCTTCGCGGAGATATCCACGAACATCGTGTCGCCACCGTACTCTTCCGGAACCAGTCCGTATTCAGTGAGCTGACCACGGATCTTGTCCGGGGAAGCCTCCGGCTTATCAATCTTGTTGACTGCGACAACCACAGGGATGTCTGCTGCCTTCGCGTGGTTGATTGCCTCGATGGTCTGCGGCATCACGCCGTCATCGGCGGCAACGACCAGGATGGCCAAGTCGGTGGACTTAGCACCGCGGGCACGCATGGCGGTGAAGGCCTCGTGACCCGGGGTATCCAGGAAGGTGATGGTGCGAGGACCATCCTCCAGGTCCACCGTGGTTTGGTAAGCGCCGATGCCCTGGGTAATGCCACCGGCCTCGCCGGCACCCTCGTTGGTCTTACGAATGGTGTCCAGAAGGCGAGTCTTACCGTGGTCGACGTGACCCATCACAGTAACCACTGGCGGGCGCTTCTCAAGTGCCTCTTCGCCACCCTCGTCCTCGCCGAACTGCAGGTCGAAGGACTCGAGCAGTTCGCGGTCCTCATCCTCTGGGGAGACGACCTGGACCTCGTAATTAATCTCCGAACCCAGCAGCTGCAGGGTGTCTTCGGAGACAGAAGCCGTAGCAGTCACCATCTCACCGAGGTTGAACAGCGCCTGCACCAATGCTGCAGGATCTGCACCAATCTTCTCAGCGAAGTCAGCCAGGGAAGCACCGCGACGCAGGCGCACGACCTTACCGCCGCCGTCAGGCAGACGTACGCCGCCTACCTCATGCTTCTGCTGCTCTTCAAACTCATGGCGCTTCTGACGCTTCGACTTCTTACCGCGACGCGGCGCACCACCCGGACGGCCGAATGCACCAGCGGTGCCACCGCGACGACCGCCGCGTCCACGGAAACCACCGTGGCCAGGACCACCGCGGCCGGGGCCGCCACCGCGGCCGCCGCGACCACGACCACCGCCGCCACTACCAGCGGCCTTCGACGGCATGCTGGCCGGGTTCGGGTGCGAAGGCATCATTGCCGGCGAAGGACGACGTCCACCGCTACGGTTGCCATCGCCCTGCGGGCGTGCGCCGCCCTTGCCGCCACGGTTATCACCGGGCTTGCCAGCGGAGCGCTGTCCCTTGGTGCCGCCTGGGCGAGGTCCGGGGCTCGGACGATCGCTGGAGCTACCCGTGGAGAACGGGTTATTAGCCACGCGGCGGGTGCCGCCAGGCTTCGGCATGCTGCGCGGAGTGACAGCGCGCTCGCCACCCTTCTCGGTGTTCTTGCGCTGTGCTCCAGGCTTCGGTGCGCCACCCGGCTTCGGAGCGGCACCCGGCTTCGGTGCACCGCCCGGCTTGGGGGCGGCACCCGGCTTGGGGGCGGCACCCGGCTTGGGGGCAGCGCTTGGCTTCGGGCCTGGCTTTGCCGCGGCGGCAGGCTTCTTTTCTGCCGGTTTCTTGGCAGCAGAAGCTGGGGTGGCTGCTGGCGCGTTCTTCTCCGCTGCCTTGTCCTCGCCACCCTTAGCTTCGTAGTGAGCGCGCATCTTCTTGATCACCGGGGGTTCGATGGTCGAGGATGCGGTCTTGACGAACTCGCCTTGTTCCTTCAGCGTGGCGAGTAGTTCCTTGCTGGTTACGCCGAGCTGCTTTGCCAACTCGTGTACACGTAGCTTTCCGGGCACTTGTCTCCTCTTTAATCTTTCTAGGAGCCAAGGCCGCGGAATACGGCCTGACCCCTAGTTAATGGCTATGGACTTTCATCGCTGATGCTGCTTCATGGTTGTGCGCTCATCAGTGTTCGGTCTTCCTTTTTAACTCTGGGTCGCACGGGCTGTTGCCCGCCGACTGCACCTGCTGCGTGGCAGCGAGGTACTCACGTACGTGACCTGTGTCCACGTCTGTGGACAATCGGAGCGCGCGCCTGAAGGCACGGGTCCGCTCCGCCAGCTCTACTGCTTCCAGATCAGGCCTTATCCACGCTCCCCTTCCGGGAAGGCGTCGGCCGGGATCCGGAACAACACGGCATCCTGTGGGATCACCCTTATCGGCGACAACCCTCAGCAGTTCCGTGTCGGGATGCTTTTGACGCGTAGCGATACAGGTGCGGAGACGCTGTCCTCGAGACATCCAACTCCTTAGGTCCTATCGCTATTGCTGCTACGCCACAGCATTCCTGCATGTGGGCCGTTGTCTAGTCTACGCGAAAATAGGCCAAACCTTTAATTCCACCGCAGGCTGCTCGGAAAGCTAGTCCCGAGCGGCGTCGGAGTGAATATCAATCTTCCATCCGGTCAGGCGTGCTGCGAGGCGTGCGTTCTGGCCTTCCTTGCCGATAGCGAGCGAAAGCTGGTAATCCGGCACGGTTACCTTGGCCACCTGCGCTTCCTCGTCGAGGATTTCTACGCGCACGACCTTCGACGGGGCGAGAGCATTGCCCACGTAAACGGCTGGGTCTTCGTTGAAGTCGATGATGTCAATCTTCTCACCCCCGAGTTCACGCATAACGTTGCTGACGCGAGAGCCCTTCGGGCCGATACACGCACCCTTGGCGTTGAGGCCCTTGGCGTGGCCGCGAACGGAGATCTTGGAGCGGTGGCCAGCCTCTCGGGCAATAGCGATAATCTCGACCGCACCGTCGGCAACCTCCGGGACCTCCAGCTCAAAGAGACCGCGAACCAGCTCGGGGTGAGTACGCGACAGCGTGATCTGCACCTTAGCGCCGTTGCGGTTCACGCCCACGACATAGGCCTTGACGCGGTCACCGTGCTCGAGCTTCTCCCCTGGCAGCTGCTCAGCAGGCAACAGGAAAGCATCCTGGGAATCGTGTTCGGTGCCCAATTGCACCACAACGACGCCGCGCTTGTTGGCGTGGATATCGCGCTGGACGACGCCCGACACTACCGTTCCGGTCAGCTCAGAATAGGAATCATAGGTTCGCTCAGCCTCGTTCTCGCGCAACTTGCGCAGAATGGCATCGCGGACCGCCTGCGCGCCGATGCGCCCAAAGTTGTCCGGGGTGTCGTCGTATTCGCTGATGACCTCTCCGGTCTCCGGATCACTTTCGGTCACGATTACAGTGACGGCGCCGCTGTCGGCGTCGATGTCTACGCGCGACTTCGTACCTTCCGCCTTTTTCTCAGCGGATTCTGCACGGTGGTCCAGGTAGGAATACAAAAGGGCACCCGCGATAGCTTCGAGCAGGTCCTTCACAGGGACGCCGCGCTCTCGCTGAATCGTGCGGAGTGCCTCTAGGTCAATATTCACTTGTTAGTCCTCTCGGGTTGCCGAGTTCTGCTCGGCGAAGTCGAACGTCTGCATAGCCGCCTCCAGCTCCATGGCTGAAGGCTGAGCAAATTCAATTTCTACCACTGCACGGCTCAAGTTTTCCAATCGCTCGATCTGGTAACGCACCTCCTTCTTCACCGTCGTGATAAGCGCCACGGATTCTTCGTCCTCAGACAGGGCGCCGATGCGCGCGACGCGAGTGGTTCCAGGTTCCTCGACAAGCGCATATCCGACCAGCCTTCCTTGGTTGCGGCGCCAATGGCGCGGGGCGCTCAGCGGGAAGCCCACACCTGGCGTCGACACCTCCAAGGTGTAGCCCGCGCCAAAGTTGAGGGTGCCCGCTTCCTCTTGGGCATCGAAAAGCTCGGAAATCTCCTGCGATAGTTCTTCTATGAGATCGGAGCTCGGGCGCTCATCGCCATCGATGCGAATGATGACCTGAGACTTCTTACCAGCTCGCGTGGTCTTCACGTCTTCGATGTCGAGGCCGCGTGCGGCGGCGACAGGCTGCAGAATTTCGGTTAGTTGCGCGGGTGTTGGGAATGCCATGCGCTCTAGACTAGGTCACCCGGGTAGGGTCTATCGCGTGAACCGCCGAGTAGTTGTCCCCACCCTGCTTGTGTGCGCTGCCCCCTGGATGGGCGGCTGCCAAGCCACCGACGCGATCGTGGATTATTTTGGCCCCCACGCGGACCCCTCCCTCACCTCGCTTGCTCACACCGCCAGTGCGGATGCTCTCGCCTTGGAAGAACTTGATGCGGATGCCGCTGCCTTGCGCGCAGAGCAAGCTGAGCAGCTCTATGAAGAAATCGAGCGACTATGCGGACGCGATGAGGAAGGAGAGACTCCACGCTCCTGTGCGGTCGACCGTGACGTTGCCCCGCAGGATTCCGCGGACGTCTCCGCCGTGTTTGACGCCGCCTCCTCATTCTCCGAAGAGAACATCAGCAACGTTCCTGAAGAATCCCGCGCCCTTGTTCTGACACAAGCCATTGCGCTTAACGCGTGGAAGAACGAGGAGCTGGCAGACGCTCCCGAACTCACAGAACAGGACCGTGAACTCGGAGTCGAGCTCCTAAAATGGGAATACCAGCAGGTCTATGCCCTCGATTTCGCGCGCTCCTATGTGTCCCCCGACCAAGAAGATCATGTCGATGAGCTTCTGCGCATTCACGAGGACAGAATCCTGCAACTTCAGCTGCAACTGGAAAAGCTCGGTCCCGTGCCGCAGCCCGCGCCCGCATACGATTCACCGGCAGGTAGCCTGCCAAAGGACGCCGACTCAGCGCGCGCATTCATCGACGAGGTCGCACACAACGACACGCTGAAGTGGACCAATGCGGCCATCACGGCGGCCCCGGCAACCCCGTGGCAGCATTGGCTTATCACGGTTGCGGCGCAATCGCACCGCTTTCATGCTGCCTAGCCGCGGATGAGTTCCGTGAGGGTCTCCACGATCTGATCGGCGGGAACTTCACGAGTCTCGCCGCCGCGGATGCGCAGCTCAATGATGCCATCAGCGAAAGCGCGGCCCAGGATGGCGATGAACGGCATACCCAAAAGCTCAGCATCCTTGAACTTCACGCCCGGGGAGACCTTGGGGCGGTCGTCGTAAAGCACCTCGATGCCTGCGCGATCCAGATCCTCCACCAGCTTCTGACCTGCCTCCAGGGCAGCGGCGTCCTTGTTCGCTACGGCCACGTGCACCTGGTACGGGGCCACGGCCACCGGCCAGTTGAGGCCCTTCTCATCGTGGCGCTGCTCTGCCAGCACGGCGAGCATGCGCGTAACACCAATGCCGTAGGACCCCATGGTCGGCACGGCGCGCTTGCCGTTCTCATCCAGAATCTGAACGTCGAAAGCCTCGGTGTACTTGCGGCCCAGCTGGAAAATGTGGCCAAGCTCAATGCCGCGCTCCAGAGTCAGAGTGCCCTGACCATTCGGTGCCGGGTCCCCTTCCTTAACCTCGGCGGCCTCGATGAACTCATCCACAGTGAAGTCACGGCCGGCCACCAGTCCGATGACGTGGCGCTGCGGGGCATCGGCGCCGGTAATCCAGGAGGTACCAGAAACCACGCGCGGGTCAGCATAAACCTTCACGTCGTGGGCATTCAGGACACGCGGTCCGACATAACCCTTGACCAGGAAGGAGTTCTTCTTGAAGTCCCCCTCACCGGCGAGCTCAAACTCAGCCGGTTCAAGAGACGCCTCCAAGCGCTTTTCATCCAACTCGCGGTCACCCGGAATGAGAACGGCGGCCAGCTCCCATTCCTTCTCTTCTTCCGTGGCTGCGGGGGCGGCCACCTTGATCATCATGCACTTGAGGGTGTCCGCGGCGGTGACTTCGCGGCCGTCGACAGTAATGCCGGCACCCTTAGCCCACTCCACCAGAGACTCAATGGTCTCGGATTTCGGAGTCTCATGCTCCTGTGCCTCCGGCAGGCCGTCGAAGGGGATTTCCTCCGGAGCCTGAGTGACCACGGCCTCCACGTTGGCAGCGTAATCGCCCTCGGTGGCGCGCACGAAGGTATCTTCGCCTACCTCTGACACGGCGAGGAATTCCTCAGAGGCCGAACCGCCCATCGCACCAGAAGTGGCCTTGCAAATCGCGTAATCGATCTCCAGGCGGTCAAAGATGTTCTGGTAAGCCTTGCGGTGGCGGGCATAGGACTCATCGAGCCCCTCATCCGTCATGTCGAAGGAATAGGAATCCTTCATGGTGAACTCGCGGCCGCGCAGCACGCCCGCACGCGGGCGCTCCTCATCGCGGTACTTCGTCTGGATCTGGTACAGCGTGACCGGGAAATCCTTGTACGAGGAGTACATATCCTTCACCGCAGTGGTGAACATCTCCTCGTGGGTCGGGCCCAGCAACATGTCCGCACCCTTGCGGTCCTTCAGACGGAACAGATTATCGCCGTATTCCGTCCAGCGGTTCGACTCCTCATAAGGCTCGCGCGGCAGCAGCGCCGGGAAGAGCATCTCCTGGCCGCCGATGGCGTTCATCTCCTGACGGATAACGTCTTCAATCTTGCGCATGGCACGCAGCCCCAGTGGCAGCCAGGTGTACACACCCGGCGCGACACGGCGCACATAACCTGCGCGAACGAGAAGCTTGTGGCTGGGAACTTCGGCATCAGCCGGATCCTCACGAAGAGTGCGGAGGAAAAGCTCAGAAAGACGTGTAATCATGGTTGCTCAGTCTACATCGCTAGCATGTAGCCATGCTGATCATCCTCCCTCCTTCTGAGACCAAAGCACACGGCGGCAGCGGCGCGGCCCTGAACTGGGACGAGCTTTCCTTTCCCGCGCTGAACCCGATCCGCCGAGAAATTGCTGCAGAGTTGTCGTCCCTCGACGTCGATGAAGCGCTGGAGGTGCTCAAGCTCTCTGAGAAGTTGCGTGGGGAAGCCGAGTCCAACCGCGAGTTGGCTTCCTCCCCCACCATGCCCGCGCTGGAGCGTTTCACCGGCGTGCTCTACGACGCCCTCGACGCCCCCACCCTCCCTCCAGAAGCACGGAAGTACCTAGCCGTGGGCGATGCGCTCTTCGGGTTGCTGCGCGCCGATGACCTCATCCCGCACTACCGGCTCTCCGGTAGTACGAAACTGGGCGGGCGGACGCTGAAGTCTCAGTGGGGTACGGCCATCACGGATGAGCTACGCGCGCTTGTCGACGCTGGCGAGTTCCTCATCGATATGCGCTCGGGCACCTACCAGCAGCTGGGCAACCTCAAGGACACCGCCACCGTGCGCGTGGAGTCAGTGCAAGAGGATGGCTCCCGCAAAGTTGTCTCTCACTTCAACAAGCACTACAAGGGGGAGCTCGCTCGCGTACTCGCCCTCAAGGGCGAAAGCGTCTCCACCCTCGAGGATGTCGCCCGCGTAGCCCAAGAGTCGGGCATGAGCACCGAACTGCGCAGCACCGAGCTGGTGCTCGTGGTCTGATTTATCTATTTATCAATTTATCTACGCCCGCCGATTTATCTATTTATCTGGCTCAGGCGAAGCGGGGCCATTCAAACCAATGGGTTATAGCGCAAACTATTGCGCTTGAGCTCGCACTCAGTGGCGATAGAGATGCCGGAAGCAATCTTTCCGCGCTCGCGAAGGCGGAACATGGCGTCCACGACGCGATCACGCAAACCCCACGGATCAATGGTGTTGATGTAGACCTTCGTGCCGCCCTCAAAGCCAGCCAAGGTCGATACCCGGAGCTTGAGCATGACGCGCCACGGCTGAGGCAGGTCCACGCTGGGCGGACGGTGGTGCCATTCTTCATTGCAGGCCACGTCCGGCCCCACCGCGGCGTGGGCCGCGTGAATCAGATCCGACATTCCACGTACTTCCTCCGGGTTCTGTTCCCACGGTTCACAGCGCGGTGACTTGGAGAAGATCTCCAGTGTGGGATAGCGGTGGCCAAATCCGGCGAAGAGCACCGCATAATCATTTTCTGCGATGACGAGGTTGCGCTTTGCCGCATAGCCCACAGCCCAGTCGTTGTACATGTTGGGGTGCGCACGCAGAATCGCATTTTCCTGGTGAGCGGCCATGCCCAGGGCGTCAATCGCGACGAGCTGCTTATGCAAGTGGTCGAAGGACGCGCCCGCCGGTGCCAGCCAGTTCTGAAATACAGCGACATAGGAGGCATAGCGGTTGCGCTGGTAGAGATCGCGCGTCGATTCCGCAGTGAAGGTTGTGAGCAGGAAGTGCTCATCGGGGCTCAGCGTGCCGGAGGAGGCTAGCTGACTATCATCGACGGCCCCATCCACGAAGTGCCGCGAGGAGATAATGACATCATGTCCGCCGCCGAAGAAACCATCGGCGAGGACGAGCAGAGAATCGTCGTCCAGCGCGGTATCCTTGCCCGCTGCCTTGAGTTTGGTGCGCACCACGTTAAGTACGTGCAGGCGCCCAGCCTCGTCGCCTTCGTACTTCTCCTTGTGACGAGCTAGGTCTGGGTCCATGGTGAAGCCATAGTTCTCGTGCCAATAGTCATAAGACACGATTTCAAAAAGGTTCGGAACGCGGCGAAACAGCGGCTGGGAGTTATCCAGCTCGTGCGGAAGAAGGCCGTGTTGAATCTCCCCCGAGGCCAAGATGCGGGACTTTTCCGGCGGGGTATCCAACATGCGGCCTGAGCAAAAAGCACAGCTGTGCGTCAAGGCATCAGGGCCCAGCGGATGCGGTTCCTTTGCCGCATGCGCAAGCGGACGGTTGCCGCGTCCTGGCACGGTCCACACCTCTGTTCCGGAGAAAGGGTTAACCTGTTTGACGGTCCCATCCGCCATGGTCTGGATAGGTTCGACGCGGCTAAAAAGTGCTTCGCTCATGCTGCCCAGCGTAGACCTCCCCACCCGCCGGTGCGACTAGACTTAGGCCTCATGCAGCACCGATTCTTTGAAGTAGATGTCTTCGCCACTGGGCCGTTTACCGGTAATCCCCTCGCCGTGGTTGCGGATGCCGATGGTTTGAGCACCGAAGAAATGCAGCGTATCGCACACTGGACCAATTTCTCTGAGACGACCTTCCTGTGCTCACCTACTGATCCTGGCGCGGACTACCGCGTACGAATCTTCACCCCGCACGAAGAGTTCCCCTTCGCCGGTCACCCCACGCTGGGCAGTGCGCGCGTCGCGGCGGAGCTATTAGGAAAGAGCGGGACCCTGATTCAGGAATGCGGTGTCGGGTTAGTCACCGTGCGCCAGGAAGAGGGCCGTTTCGCCTTCGCTACCCCGCCCTTACTGCGCCACGGGGAGCTCAGTGAGGCCGAGCGCTCCGAAGCAGCCGCCGTACTCGGAATCGATGAAGAGAGCATCGTTGACTCCGGCTGGGTGGACAACGGGCCTGGCTGGCGCTTGGTCCAGCTCGAATCTGCTGAAACCGTGCGGAAGCTTCGCCCCACGCCCACCCCCGGCGTCAAGGTCGGCGTGGTCGGCCTCACCGGGGATACGGAGCCGGCCTACGAGGTTCGCGCTATCACCGGGCAATTCGAGGACCCCGTCACCGGTTCCTTCAATGGCGGAGCCGCCCAGTTCCTCCGCGCCAAGGGCGCCGTTCCTGCCCGCTATACCGCGGCACAAGGCAGCCAAATAGGACGCGATGGCCGCGTTTTTATCAACGATGACGGGGACGAGCTCTGGGTAGGCGGCAACGTCCACATTCGCGTGCGCGGAACCCTGAGGTCCCGCGATGACTAAACAGACCCTGCCTTTTGAGCTGCACAATGATTTTGCCCAACGCCTGCCACAGATGGTCACGGCAAGCCGCGGGGAAGAACAGCCAGCTCCACGAATCGTGGCGCTCAATGAGCACCTAGCCGCCGAGCTCGGCCTCGACCCAGACTGGCTGCGCAGCGAGGACGGAATAGAGTTCCTCCTTGGCCGTGGAGCAGTCACTCCGCACGCGATGGCCTACGCGGGCTTTCAGTTCGGGCAGTATAACCCGGCAATGGGTGACGGCCGCGCCCTCCTCTTGGGCGAAGTCACCGGCTCCACCGCCGCTTCCGAGTCGATGCATGCCCTAGGTGTGCCCACCACTCGGTCGCTGGCGGTTCTTGCCACCGGTCGCCCCATCCAGCGCCAGATGGTGGAAAAGGCAGGGGTTCTCGTGCGGGTGGCCGCGAGCCACATTCGTGTCGGTTCCTTCCACTTCGCCACGCACTCGCAGGTACCTGGGCTACTGCAGCGCCTTGCCGCCTACACCAGTGAACGCCACTACCCCGGCGCCGACTTCCGGGAGCTGTTCACGCGCGTCGTGGAGACACAAGCCGCGACGGTCGCCGGGTGGATGCAGCTGGGCTTCATTCACGGCGTAATGAACACCGATAACACCACGTTATCGGGCGAAACCATTGACTATGGCCCCTGCGCGTTCATGGAAAGCTATGACCCCAACACCTGGTTTAGCTCTATCGATACGCAGGGACGCTACCGCTTTGGGCGCCAGCCCGACATGTTGGGCTGGAACCTTGCGCGATTGGCGGAGTCACTGCTTCCGCTTATCGACGACTCCCCTGACACCGCCCTCACCTGGGCTCAAGAGGCCATCGATACCTTTGCGGACCGCTTCGAGAAAGCACGGCGAGTCGAAGCCCTGCAGCACTTGCAGCTGCCCGAAGAGCTTTTCCAGGATTACAACGCTGCCCTCGTGCAGGCCGCCCCGGACCTCACACAAGCCAACCGCAGCCTTGTCAGTGCCGCGGCGGGCGAGCCTGCGGCGGCCTATGAACTCCTCAAGGATAGAAGTTTCGTTGATGCCTACTGCGCAAGTAGCCCCGACGTTGTGCTGCTCGAGCGAACCGTGCCGCGTGTGATTCCCCGGCCGCGGCTGGTCGAAAGCGCTCTGGGCGATGCCGAAGAGTTCGCCCGTCTTCTGCACGCCACCACGCATCCTTTTGATGCTGCGCCGGAGTATGAGCAGCCCGGCGGTACCGAAGGCTATCTCACCTACTGCGGAACCTAAGAACCACGAGCGCACACAGAAGCAAACACACCACCGCCCCGAGGTCTCCGTAGGAAAGGAAATGGAGTCTCGGGGCGGCGGTGTGTCTCTATCTTTCACTGCCACGCTCCCGGTCGGTTTCTCAGGCCGACCGCCCCGCGTGGCTGGGGTTCTCTCTATCTCTCTCGCATGCGCTCTCTCAAACGCACACCATCATTATGGGGCGCTGTCCTTGGTGAAGCGTTCCGGTGCACTGAACGCTTCCTGCCAATTACTGAGAATTACCTGCGAGGGAATCGCTGACGAGGCGAAGAGCGAGATTACTTGGTCTCCAGCTGCAGAGTCTTCTGCGTGTACTCCCACATCTCGTTGTAGAGCTTCTTGTCCTTGGACAGCTTGGTTCCGTAGGAAGGAATCATCTCCTGGATCTTGTCGCCCCACTGAATCATGTTCTCACCGAAGCAGCGCTCCAGTAGCTCAATCATGATGGCTGGGGTGATGGAAGCGCCCGGGGAAGCGCCAAGCAGACCAGCGATGTTGCCTTCTGGGTTGTTGATGAGGGTGGTGCCGAACTCCAAGGAGCCGAACTGCGGTGCACCCGCTGGCTTAATCACCTGGACACGCTGGCCGGCGATAACAGTCTCCCAATCAGCCGGATCCGCGCTCGGGACGTATTCCTTCAGGGTTTCAACGCGCTTGTCGAAGTCCTTGAGGACCTCAGTGACCAGGTACTTGGTCAGACCAAACTCCTGTGCTGCCACGCCCAGGTAAGAGGTGATGTTGTCCGGACGGATGGACTTGAACAGGTCCAGGTAGGAGCCCTTCTTCAGGAACTTCGGGGACCAGCCGCCGTAGGGGCCAAACAGCAGGCCTTCTTCACCGTCAATGACACGGGTGTCCAGGTGCGGCACGGACATCGGCGGAGCACCCACAGCAGCCTTGCCATAAACCTTGGCGTGGTGCTGCTTGACCAGCTCCGGGTTCTTGGAGCGCAGCCACAGGCCCGAAACCGGGAAACCGGCGAAACCAGAAACCTCACGGACACCAGCCTTGCGCAACAGGTCGAGTGCGTAACCGCCGGCACCAACGAAAACAAACTTGGCGTGGACAGCCTGGTAGTCACCGGTGTGGAGGTTCTTTGCCACCACGCGCCACTTGGAACCATCACGCTTAATATCAACGACCTCGTGGCCATAACGGATCTCGGTGCCGGCAGCCTTAGCCGCAGTGAAGAACTGCTTAGCCAGGGCGCCAAAGTTGACGTCGGTGCCCGCATCGGTCCACGAGATGGCAACCTTCTGGGAGTTGAAGTCACGGCCCTGGGACATCAGGGGCAGCTTCTCCTGGAAGGTGGCGTCATCGTCGCTGAACTGCATGTTCGGGAACATGTGGTTATCCTTCAGCGCGTCGAAGCGGCGCTTCAGGTAATCCACCTGGATGGAGCCCTGTGCAAAGGACACATGCGGAACCGGGTTGATGAAGGCCTTCGGGTCCGTCAGGATGCCGTTGTTGAGCTGGTGGGACCAGAACTGGCGAGAAACCTGGAACTTCTCATTGATATTCATAGCCTTGGAAACATCAATGCGGCCGTTCTTTTCTGGGGTGTAGTTCAGCTCGCACAGCGCGGAGTGGCCGGTACCGGCATTGTTCCACGGGGAAGAGGACTCAAGCGCAGGGCCGTCCAAACGCTCGAAGACCATCTGCGTCCAGCTGGGCTCGAGCTCACGCAGCATGGCGCCGAGGGTGGCGCTCATAATACCTGCACCAATGAGTGCGACCTCAACCTCGTCTACTACTTGTGCTGTCTTCTTATCGGAGGACACTGTACTTATTACCTCTTTGAGTCGATGTATTCGTTGTGGTCAAGTGCCCTGCGCATGTGGGTACACAGGGCGCGGTGAGAAAGCGCTCGACGATGCTAGGAAGCAAACCGGCATACAGACCTCCCCTACGAGAGGTCCGTCAAGCATTAATTCCACTTTACGCCCCTAAATGAGAAATAGGCATTCCTGGGAAAATAAATGCCCGAATATGAAACCACTACCCCTTTTGTGGTGCAGGACAACTGTGGCTAGCGCTCCGCCCCGACGGACGCACCTGGCTGTACGGCCTATCATGAGCTCCATGACATATGACGAACTCGAATGGTCAACAGATCTCCTCGGGCCCGATTTCCAAGCCGCCACCCTTGAACTCGGCGCCGACCCTGATGGCGAGGGCGATGTGTGCGCGACGCTCGTGCGCTACTGTCCCGACACGGATGCCCACGATGACCGCCCCGCCTTGGTGTGGGTCCATGGCATGACGGATTACTTCTTCCACGATCACGTAGCGCGCTATTTCTATGAGCTCGGCTATGCCTTTTATGCTCTCGACTTGCGCAAGTGCGGGCGCTCCCGGAGGGACGGACAAACCTGGCATTACATCAGCGATATGAAGTATTACGATGCCGACCTCAACGCGGCTCTCGATGCACTTCCGAACGAGCGTGTCGTCATCATGGGCCACTCCACCGCCGGCACCATCATCGCACTCTGGCTTGATCGCCTTCGCCGCCAGGACCGCGAACGCTTCACCCGCATCTCCGGTGTCGTCTTCAACAGCCCCTGGTTGGCCATGATGGGAATGCCGGATAAGACTTATGAGGTGCTCAAGCACGTAATCTATGCCGGCGCTGCCATCGCCCCAAAGTTCCCGATTCCCGGAGGCGATCTTACTGCCTACGGGGAATCTATCCATTCCGAAGAGCAGGGCGACTGGGAATTCGACCGTCGCCTCAAGCCACTGGGCGGGCACCCGAAATACCTGGGCTGGGTAGCAGCGGTCTTCCATGGCTTCGACGCGATCCATTCCGGCCGCATCAACATGGGACTCCCTCTGCTGACCATGACTTCAGGGCGTTCCGAGCTCAATCAGCCTTATAGCGAATCCTCTAACACCGCCGATGTTGTCGTCGATGTGCGCCAGAGCCAGCGATGGGCCAAGGAGCTCAGCGCCCGTTACACGCTCCACGTTGTAAATAATGGGCGCCACGATCTCTTTCTTTCCCGCCCCGAGCCGCTGCAGGAAGCATTCTCCACCGCCGCGGAATGGTTGCGCGCCGTGGCCCCTCTTGAGACGGATTAGACTCGCCCGCCTCGCGCTTTTCGGCCTGCACGGGTTGCGGCTAGGCAGCCTCTAGAATGGTCGGCATGACTTCCGCACAGCACTTTGACCTCGTCATCATCGGCACTGGGTCGGGAAATTCAATCCCCTCCCCTGAGTTCGACGATAAATCCATCGCCGTCATCGAAAAGGGAACCTTCGGCGGAACCTGTCTCAACGTGGGCTGCATCCCAACGAAGATGTACGTCTACGCTGCCGACGTGGCACTCGCCGCGCGCGAGGCAACCCGTCTTGGACTCAGCGCCCACGTGGATGCTGTGGATTGGGACGGCATTGTCGAGCGCGTATTCCACAACCGCATCGATCAGATCGCCCGCGGCGGCGAAGAGTACCGCCGTGGCGAGGAAACGCCCAATATTACAGTCTTTGATCAACATGCTCGGTTCATCGGACCGAAAACCCTGCAAGCGGGCGATGACATCATCACCGGTGACAATATTGTTATTGCTACCGGCTCACGCCCTGTACTGCCCGAACCCTATGCCAGCTCTTCCGTGCCGGTCCACACCAACGAGGACATCATGCGGCTTGAGAAGCAGCCGCGTAGCCTCATCGTGGTCGGTGGCGGCTACATCGCCATGGAATTTGCCCACGTCTTCGACGGCCTGGGGACGGAAGTGACCGTGGTCAACCGCTCGGAGAAGTTCCTCCGGTTCCTTGACGAAGACTTAAGCTCCCGGTTCAACGACATCGCACGCGAACGTTTCGACGTACGCATTGGCACCGCCACAGCACTAGAGGAAACCGCAGACGGTGTACGCCTCACCTTGGATAACGGTGATGTCGTGGAGGCGGAAGCCATCCTCGTGGCCACCGGCCGCCAGCCCAACGGCGATCAGATGGATCTTTCTACCAGCGGTATTGAAATGCACGAGGACGGGCGCATCAAGGTCGACGAGTTTGGTCGCACGACCTGCGAGGGCGTGTGGGCGCTCGGCGATGTCTCCTCTCCTTACATGCTCAAGCACGTAGCCAATGCGGAGCAACGAGCGGTACAGCACAATCTGTTGCATCCTGAAGACCTCCGTCCCATGCCGCACGAGCACATCCCCGCTGCCATTTTCACCCACCCGCAAATTGCGACGGTGGGACTTACTGAGGCACAAGCCCGCGAAGAGGGCTATGACGTCACGGTGAAGGTGCAGAACTTTGGCGACGTTGCCTATGGATGGGCTATGGAAGACTCAACAGGCATCTGCAAGCTCGTGGCCGATCGTGCCACCGGCAAGCTCCTCGGCGCCCACATCATGGGCCCACAAGCGTCCACTCTTATACAGCAGTTGATCACTGCCATGGTCTACGACCTTGATATACGCGAGTTCGCTCGCTCGCAATACTGGATCCACCCGGCACTGCCAGAAGTAGTGGAAAACGCAGTTTTGGGACTAGAGTGGCAGGAGTGAAAGTTACATCGGATTGAGTGATCTTTTTCACATTGCGATTAAACTAATTTCACCAAAAGCCCTGAACCGCACTACAAGCACTTTTTAACACCAACAACATCTGTCAGCACCCTTTCAGAATTTCACCCATTTTGGGGGTGATAGCCGTGAGGGCTTAAAAGAAGACTCAAACTGACGTGCATTTTGCCTGACCGTTGGCTAGGTTAATTACAGACACCGGAACGAGCCGATACTCTCTACCGGCTCAGTGTGTTTTGGGGATACCAAAATAATCCCTATCCCTGTAAATCAAAGCCTCCTACTCTGGAGGCTTTGCACGTACGACTCTAAGGACTTTTGATATGCGTATCCGCAATGCAGCCATCGCCGGCGCTACTGCTCTCGCTGTTGCTTTCGGCGGCTCCACCGTCGCTTTCGCTGAGGACGCCAACGGCTCCGCTCAGGAGAACACCAACTCTTCCGCTTCCACCGACAACGGCTCCTCCTCCGCTGAGGACAACACCAACTCCGAGGCTTCCCTGTCCTCCAAGATTGGTGACTGGTTCTACGTTAATGAGAACGACAACAAGGGCACTGCGGCTGACGGCCGCGCCATCTTCGGCTCCTCCAAGCACGAGAACTGCGATGCTGACGAGACCGAGGAAGAGTGCACCACTCTCGGCGACCAGCCGGCTTGGGCCAAGGCTTTCTACGGCCTGGGCATCGCTAGCGCCATCGCTTCCGTAGCTGGCTTCATCGGCGTTGTGTACAACTTCTTCGTCCACGGCCCGTCCTTCTAAGACGTCTCCCTTACACACTTTTTCCGAAAGGTTTAAATTTCATGCGTAACTTCCGCACCGCTGCCGTTGCCGCTGCAACCGCCGCTTCCGTTGCTTTCGCCGGCACCTCCGTTGCCTTCGCTGCAGAGGACAACGAGACCGAGAACACCTCCTCTTCCAACCTGTCCTCCGCATACGACAAGGTCAAGGAAGACGACTCCGACGAGACCCTGTCCTCCAAGTGGGGCACCGCTACCGAGAAGGACAGGAAGGTCACCGGCGAGGACCTCTTCGGCAAGAAGCGCGCCGAGGATAACCCGCAGTGGGCTGAGATCTGGCGTGGCGGCACCTACGCTGCCCTCGGCACCGCAATTGCAGGCGCCCTGTTCGCTGCCTACAACTTCGCTGTGTACAACAACATCGTTCCGGCACACGTGCTGGACCCGATTTTCCGCCGCTAATTAAGTTGCGGGTACGCTGACTGACTCAGCGCACTTCATTAGCGCCCATCCTCGCATCGTGGGGGTGGGCGCTTTTGCATGCCTAGGCACCGATGAACTGTGGAGATACTCTAACTCTCTTAATAATTGCTGAGTGAATTGCTACAGTGGTGTGCCCGACAGGGGGATTTGGCGGCCTCAAGTAAACATCTAAGAGTGGTGCCGTTCCAGTGAATCCTGTCAATGTTTACGCTAGAATCGCTCAAGTGACTTGGGGCACCCTATAGTTACTCCAGTTCCTACGAGGTTTAAAAGGATTCACACTATGCGCATTCGCAAGGCCACCATTGCCGGTGCTACCGCTCTCGCTGTTGCATTCGGCGGCACCACCGTTGCTTCCGCTGCAGAGGGCAGCAGCAACGATTCCACTTCCAACTCTTCCGCATCTGCTGGTGAGCAGCAGGGCAACCAGAAGGCTGGCGGCTCCTCCGCACTGGGCAAGGCGCTCGAGGCCGACAAGGAAGCTAACGCCCAGAACATCTTCGGCCAGAAGTCTTCTATCTCCGGTGAGCCGAAGTGGGCACAGGCCCTGGCCGGCATCGGTATCGTCGCCACCATCATCACCATCGCCGGTGGTCTGGTTGGCCCGGCACTGAACTACCTCAAGTACGGCATGTAGTTCTCCCCTTCCCCGTCTAACCCACTTTCTGAAAGGCTTTACTTAAGATGCGTAAATTCCGCACCGCCGCCGTTGCTGCTGCAACCGCCGTCACCGTCGCCTTCGCTGGCACCACCGTTGCTTCCGCCGCTGAGGCCGTTGAGGGCTCCGGCCTGACCGAGCAGCAGGTTCAGGAGGAGCTCCAGAAGGACGCTACCTCTTCCGAGATGTCTTCCGCACTCTCTTCTGAGGGCGGCGGCTCCCTTTCCTCCAAGCTGGGCGGCGTAACCGACGGCAACATCACCGGTAATGGTGCTGACGCCTTCGGCTCCACCAAGAACCCCTCGAAGGTTCCGCAGTGGCTGGACCTCTGGCGTGGTGGCACCATCGCTATGGTTGCCGCTGCTGCTGTTTCCTCCGCTGTTGCTGCCTACAACTACGCTGTGTACTCCGGCATCATCCCGGACTACGTTGGCCAGGCTTTGAAGAACGTCTCCTTCTAGTTAGCGCTCTTTACTGGCAGCACAAAGCCCTCCACCCCACCGTGTATTGCACGGGGAAGGTGGAGGGCTTTGTTTCTTCTTGGCAATGTTTAAGTGCTTGACACTTAAACGCTAGGCCTCATCCGGCAGGGTGAGGATCTCGTTGCCATCATCGGTGATGACGATGGTGTGCTCGAACTGGGCGGTGAACTTGCCATCGGTGTTCTGGACGGTCCAGCCGTTATCCCAGATCTCATAATCCAGGGAACCCAGGTTGATCATCGGCTCGATAGTCAAGGTCATTCCGGGCTCGAGGATGTCGCGGTAGGTCATGGAATCATAGTGCAGAACGACCAGCCCGTTGTGGAAGGTGGGGCCCACACCGTGACCGGTAAAGTCAGTGACCACGTTGTAGCCAAAGCGGTGAGCGTAGGACTCAATGACGCGTCCGATAACGTTAATCTCACGGCCCGGTTTTGCGGCCTTAATGCCGCGCATCATCGCTTCCTTGGTGCGCTCGACCAACAGCTTGTGTTCCTCGGTGACGTTGCCTGCGAGGAACGTAGCGTTCGTATCGCCGTGGACACCATTCTTGAACGCAGTGACGTCGATATTGACGATGTCACCGTCCTCAATCACCGTGGTATCCGGGATGCCGTGGCAGACAATCTCGTTGAGGGAAACACAGCAGGATTTCGGGAAACCCAGGTATCCCAGAGTCGACGGGTATGCGCCGTGGTCACACATATACTCGTGCGCAACGCGGTCAATCTCATCCGTGGTCACACCGGGAGCGACAGCCTTTCCTGCCTCCTGAAGGGCGTTGGCGGCAATCCGGGAGGCCTCACGCATGGCCTCAATAACCTCCGGGGTCTGCACGAATGGCTCGCCCTGAGCTTCCTGGACCGTGTCCTTCCACACGTACTCGGGGCGCTCAATATCCTTCGGTACCTTGCGGATTGGGGTATCTTTTTCTTGTTTCAGCATCGCGCGCTTAGTCATAACTACTCATGGTAGCCCTCTTCCCCAGTACCCGACAAAGAGCACCATGGGCGCGCTTATGAGCGCGCGCTACTGCTCTCGTGCGGGAGCAACCTCGCCGTGGCCTTCCGCGCGGAGGGCGTCCAGACGCTGCAAGAAATTATCAGTGATGTTGACCGAAATGGTCGAGCCACCACCCAAAACGACGAGTGTTGCGAACGCAATGTCATCATCCCGGAATCCGGTGAACCAGGCGTGCGAGCCGCCGTTGATTTCCGCCTCACCGGTCTTGCCGTAGACGGTCCCCTGGGCCTGCATTCCTGCGGCGGTACCGCTCGCCACTACTTGGCGCATCATGTCGCGGACTTGAGCCAGGGTTTCCTCGCTGGGCGCGGGGACCTCCTCGGAAACCTTGGTTTCGCGTGACTCGATGAGCGTTGGCGTCGGGGTCTTGCCTGCCGCAACTGTCGAAGAGACAAGGGCCATGCCAAAGGGAGACACAAGGTCCAGGCCCTGACCATAGCCAGCTTCCGTGCGCTCCAGAGGAGTCTCGCCCTCGGGGACGGAGCCGGTGAGCGTCGACAGCCCCGGCACCTCATAGTCGATGCCCAGTCCGTATTGCTTGCCCACATCGCGCAGCTCTCCCTTCGGCAGGTCCGTCGAGATCTGCGCGAAGGTGGTGTTACAAGATTGCGCGAAGGCTTGGCGCAGCGGCACCGAGCCGAGGGAGAAACCGTTGTAGTTGGTCACGGTTCGCCCATACAGGTCCATGGTTCCGGGGCACGGCACGATGGAGTCTGGCGAAAGGCCTTGCTTGTCGACGCCCGCCGAGGCCGTAATGATCTTAAACACCGATCCGGGAGGGAACTGTCCTTGGAGGGCAATATCGCCCTTCTTATCCGCTTCTGGAGTTTGGGCCACAGCAAGTATCTCGCCCGTCGAGGGGCGCATGGCCACGATCATGGCCTCGTACTCGGGGCGCAGATTGACCGCTTCTTGAGCGGCACGCTGGACGTCGTAGTCCAGCGAAACTTTGACGGAAGGGGCTGCCTCGGGTTCGTGATACTCGACGTCGGAAAGCGCGGCGCCGTGCTCGTTGACTACCGAGACGGACCAACCATTCTTGCCGTCTACGTCTTCGGAGACCAGAGAACGCACGCGGGCGAGGATATCTGGGGCCAAACCAGTATCGCGCGTAATGAGCGCCGGTTCCTCGTTAAAGCGAATCCCCTTCTGGTTCTCCAGGACTGGGCGCAGCCGCGCTGCCTGAGCCTCATTGAGCATGGTGACCGAATAAGCGCCATCAACCTCTTCAAGATTCTTGGCAAGCTCTCCGGAATCAATTTCGGGGAAGGAATCATCCTCCCGGTGCGCCTGGCTCAGCGCGCCGGATACTTTCGCGGCGACGGGGCGGGGATCGTCGACGGCGTCGGTGTCGACGACGAGCCGGTATTGCAAGCCCGGAGACATGAGTTCCACCCCATCGGAGGAGACAACGCCTGCGCGCTTCGGCGCGATCGAACGCAGCTCAAGATGCTGGTGCGCGCCGAGATCGGGATGAATGATGCTGGGCTGCCAGCGCACGGTCCAATCCTTATCCTTGCGCGTCAAGGCCATGGACGTGTCATAGCGCAAGGAACGATTGCGCGGCAGGGCCCACGTCACTGAATAGTGCGCAGTCGCCTTGGCTTCCTCCTGTTCAACGTCGGTCAATTCAACGTCGAGGCCCTCTGCTTGCAGGCCCGCGAAGGTTGCGTCGAGAGTGTTCGTGGCGGTGGTGCTGTCATCAACGAGCTGCGCCAAGTCCTCATTGTTGCGGGTTTCCATGTCTTCTAGGAATTGCTCAGCAACTGGGCGTGCGGACACCGGCTTGGGGGTACATCCCACCAAGGACGACGCCGCGATGCTTGCCGCACCGAGCAGCGCCACGAACTTCTTCATGATTGGGCAGCGTAGCAGCCAAGGGCGGCCTGACGGCCGCCCCACACCGCAGGTGGACTACTTGGTAACGCGAACCTCAGCCTTGGCGCCTTCCACGGCTTCCAAGCCCTGCTCTTCTGCCAGACGCATTGCCTCTTCGATGAGCGTTTCCACAATCTTGGATTCAGGAACGGTCTTGATGACCTCACCCTTAACGAAGATCTGGCCCTTGCCGTTACCGGAAGCTACGCCAAGGTCAGCGTCGCGGGCCTCGCCCGGACCGTTCACCACGCAGCCCATGACGGCCACGCGCAGCGGGAACTCCATACCGTCGAGGCCCTCGGTGACCTCGTTAGCCAGCTTGTAGACGTCCACCTGTGCGCGACCACAGGACGGGCAGGAGACAATCTCCAGCTTACGCGGGCGCAAGTTGAGGGACTGCAGAATCTGGTCGCCAACCTTGATCTCCTCGACCGGATCCGCCGACAAGGACACGCGGATGGTGTCACCGATGCCTTCGGCAAGAAGGGCGCCGAAAGCGACCGAAGACTTGATGGTGCCCTGGAATGCGGGGCCGGCCTCAGTAACACCGAGGTGCAGTGGGTAGTCACACTGAGCGGCGAGCTGGCGGTAGGCCTCCACCATGACGACCGGGTCATTGTGCTTCACAGAAATGGCGATATCGCCATAACCGTGCTCCTCGAAGAGACCAGCCTCCCACAGTGCAGACTCAACGAGAGCCTCCGGGGTAGCCTTGCCGTACTTTTCCATGATGCGCTTGTCCAGGGAGCCTGCGTTAACGCCAATGCGAATCGGAATACCAGCATCGCCGGCTGCCTTTGCTACCTCCTTGACGCGGCCATCAAATTCCTTGATGTTGCCCGGGTTGACGCGGACAGCAGCACAGCCGGCATCGATGGCGGCGAAGATGTACTTGGGCTGGAAGTGAATATCGGCAATCACCGGGATCGGAGACTTCTGCGCAATTGCCGGCAAAGCCTCCGCATCCACCGTCTTCGGACAAGCCACGCGAACGATATCGCAGCCACTGGCGGTCAGCTGAGCAATCTGCTGAAGGGTGGCGTTGACGTCATGCGTCTTCGTCGTGGTCATCGACTGCACGGAGATGGGGTGGTCAGAGCCCACGCCAACCTGGCCAACCATGAGCTGACGCGTCTTGCGGCGCGGCGCCAAGGTGGGAGGTGGGCCGTCGGGAATACCAAGACCAATAGGGGTCGACATGTGTGCTCCTTGCTAATTGGGTTTTAACGCCCCTACTCTAGCACCGCGCACGACAGCGGGAGCAGGCAGCTAGATCACTAGCCAAACAGCCGAATTGGGTTGACCACGTCCGCAATCATGATGAGCGCACCCACCGCCATCAGAACAAAAGCCAGCACATAGGTCACCGGCATGAGCTTGGTGTAATCCGCCGGCCCCTTCGGTTCCTTGCCCATAAGACGGCGCAGGGCATCACGAATCTTCTCGTAGAAAATGACGGCGATGTGACCGCCGTCAAAAGGCGGAAGCGGAATGAGGTTGAACAGCGCGAGGAAGAAATTGAGGGTGGCCAGCATCATAAAGAAGGAGGACCACAGACTGCGCTCCACCAGCTCGCCGCCCACGCGGGAGGCACCCACCACAGACATGGGCCCGTTGACATCACGCTCCTGCCCGAAGATAGAAGCCACCACACCCGGAATCTTTGCCGGGAATTGGGCAATGCCCTGGACGGTGGCGTTCAAGGCATTTCCCGAATAACGAGCGGTGGCCGGGATAGCGTCGACAAAGGAGTAGGTCTCCCTGATATCGATAATCTGGTTGGTCATGCCGATGGCACCGACCTTCACCAGCTGGCCCTCCGCGTTGAGCCGGGTCACTGTTGCAAGCGTGATATCGAAATCACGCCGTGCACCATCCCGCTCGACGGTAAGGGTGACGGTGTCACCAGGGTAGTTCATGACGGTATCACGAAGCTGCGCGAAGGAGTCCATCGTTTCGCCGTTGAGCGCGACAACGATATCCCCTGGTTCCACACCCGCTTCGCCGGCTGGGCCCAGCCCCTGGCAGGGTTCTAATTCGCCCTCGGCATTCTGATTCGCGGCACAGGAGACCTCCCCTACACGCGGGCGAACATCCGCGTCTGGGTTGGGCAAGCCCGTGGTCATTGCGATCATCAACAGGATAATGAATCCCAACAGCAGGTTGACTGTGATACCACCGGCCAGCACGATGATCCGCTGCCACGCCGGCTTCTTGTACATGGCATAGGGCGCTTCTTCCTCCGTGAGGAACTCATCCTGCGCCGTCATGCCCGCGATATCACAAAAGCCACCTACCGGAAATGCCGCAAGGCCATACTCGGTGTGGCCACGTGTAAAAGAGGCGACGCGCGGCCCAAAACCGATGAAGTAACGCCGCACCCGCATCCCGAAGGCACGGGCAGTAAACATGTGGCCTGCCTCGTGTAAGGCAACGGTGATGCCGATCCCCACAGCGAAGAGGATAATACCGAGGACATGTGCCATAAACTACGGGGCTTTCTAACGAGCGAGCGAATCCACCATCGCATTAGCGCGACGGCGGGCCTCACCTTCCACGGCGAGGACATCATCGACGCTAGAGGGTACACCAGCAAACTCTGAGGCCTGCCCCACGACGTGGCTAACCACGTCCACAATTTCCGGGAAGTGAATACGGCCCGCCAGGAAAGCAGCTGCTGCCTCCTCGTTCGCGGCGTTATATACGGCAGCGTGGGTGCCTCCGGCAGCGGCCACCTCACGGGCAAGGCGGACGGCCGGGAAGGCTTCGTCATCGAGCGGCTCGAAGCGCCACTCATGCGCGGTGGAAAAGTCCAGCGCCGGCTGCGCGCCTGGCACGCGGTGCGGCCAGTCCAGTGCCAAGGAGATCGGGAGCTTCATCGACGGCGGGGAGCATTGTGCAATCGTGCAGCCATCGGTGAAGGTGGCCATGGAATGCACGATGGATTGGGGGTGGACGGTGACGTCAATGAGGTCCGGGTGGACGTCGAAAAGCAGCGTCGCCTCGATGAGCTCCAGCCCCTTATTCACCAAAGTCGCCGAATTCAGGGTGTTCATCTGCCCCATCGACCACGTCGGGTGCTGTGCTGCCTGCTGTGGGGTGACATCCCACATCTCCTCGCGTCCCCACCCGCGGAAAGGACCACCGGAGGCGGTGAGTACGAGGCGCTCAAGCTCCACGCCGCTTCCTGCGCGCAGGCACTGCGCCATGGCGGAATGTTCGGAATCCACCGGGATGATCTGGCCCTCCCCCGCCAAGCGGGTCACGATGGAACCACCGGCAACGAGGGATTCTTTGTTCGCCAACGCCAATAGTTCGCCCTTCTCCAAGGTGGCGATGGTGGAGGCCAAGCCCATGGAGCCCACAAGCGCGTTGAGGACCTTATCGGCGTCCACCGCCTTAACCAGCTCCTCAGCAGAGTCTGGGCCCGAGAGCACGGTGCCACCGAGGGCCTCGGAAACGGCGCGTGCCGCATCGGGCTTGGCGACGGCCACGTGGTCAAACGAAAGGTTGAGGGCACGAGCCTGCTCAATGACGAGCTGTGGGTTGGAACCGCCGGCGGCGATACCCACGACTGTGAATTTATCGGGATTATCCGCAATAACGTCCAGAGCCTGGGTGCCAATCGAGCCAGTAGAGCCGAGAATCAGAATGCGTTGGGTACTCACCCTTTCAACCCTAGCTGGTCAACCTAAGCAAGAGTCGTGAGCGCTGCACTAGCGATAGTCGGGGGTGTTTAATCGCGGTTATCGGCAGAATCATTTAAACTACTACACAGAATAACTGGCATTTTTCGTGCGCTCGCTCGAATCAATGAGTTCTAAGCAGGGTGAGCTGCATGTACACGCAAAGGAGAGCAAGTGTCTTCCCACAAGCCGGCATCGCAGGTTTTCGACGGCGTATCCACCGATGACGTCCCGTCCGCAGGTTTTGGCTGGTCCCGCATCAGCCGCTCGGGCGTACAGATCGCTGGTTGGACGTCCGTCGTGTTCCTGCTTGCTTATAACTTTGGTAACCACAAGGGCCACGTGGAGACGATTTGGCTCTTCGCCCTGGCAATCCTGATTGCCCTTGGTTTGGTCATTTACGCTCTGCAGCCAAAGCTCTCCCAGGTGCGCACCCTGACCGCCCGTAACAAGCCGGTGGGCCACGAGGAGCCGGATTGGGCATATGAGCAGAAGACCGTTCACAACGTCTACGCCTCCCTGACCGATGATGAGCTGCGCGCCCTCAACATTGAGCCCTCCCGCATTGCTCATCTTCGCGGTGTTTCCGAAGGCCGCCACGCTGCCAAGCCGGTGACCAACTAAAGCTTCTTCGCTTTAAACGAAGCTCCCTCTCCTACCAGTTCTTGTGCCCTGTTTCCGGCGAACCGCCAGACACCGGCGTAGACAAGAGCCGGAACCAGCAGCGAAACTATCATTGCGACAAACAACAGCGACCCACCTCGCTCGTAAGCGAGGACAGAGATCACAATGCCGGGAAGCGCGGGCACCCACACCAACAGCATGCCGACAAACGCAGTGAGAAAAGCACCAGCAGAATAGCCAGACTTATCGTTCCACCGGTTCTGCCCAGGAGCGGACAAGGGATAAGGGTTCAGCACGGTCAGGCCCAAGCCCACCGCCGCCGTAGAGATAAACACACCTACGGCCACAGCTGTGCACAACAAGCCCAAGGTGAAGTTCTCACTAAAGACAAGAACCACTACGGCAAGCAGAACGAACCCAAGAAAAGGAATAGTCACGTGTGCGAGGTGGCGCGCATGAAGGATGGTGCGTGGGGCAACCGGCGCCACCATGTGGACCCAATTCGATGGCCCATCGAAGCCATAATCATTAGCCAAGAGCGAAGAGAGCACGATGGCGCTGAAACAGAGCATAAAATAGGCGGTGAAATCATCGCCCCGCCACAACTGATAGAGCGTCAGCACACCAAACAGAGGCATCATGTACAGCATGCCTGTTTGCCGCTTATCACGGGTGAGATAACGCAACGCGCGGGTATATTCCATCGCCGCAGGGCTGGAATAAGACCACGCGCCCAGCTCCAACTTGGACACGCCCTTTCCTGTCACCTCGCTGGCTACGTCACCACCCGCTCCCGGATTGCGCATGAGGCTGGATATCTGGCGCGACCACACCCAGCCCAGCAGGCCAAGGCTGGCCGCCGCGATCAGTAGTTGGGCTAGGGCGGTGAGGAAGTGGCCGTCGGCAAGCGCGGGCGCCCACCCCACCCCAGCACCAAACGGTGTCCAGGCGCTGATCGCGCCCACGGTGTGAAGCGGTGGCAAGGACTCGAGGACGCTCTGCGCTTGCAGCACGCCAAAGACCAGCAGGCCCATCACGACCATCGCCGCGATCTGGGTGCGGGATTTCTGGGAATCCGCGATGGCAGAAGCCACTTGACCAAGGCATTCGCCGAAGATGATGGTCGTCACGCACGATAAAACCATGCCCACGGCGAAGGGCGCTGCAGCCCACCCGGGCCCCGTCAGGATGAGGAAAATGCTGCCGATGATCGCATACACCAGGGAAAAGACGACCGACATGATGGCACGGGTGGTCAGCAGGCCGGCAAAGAACAAGCCCGGAAGGACCTCGCGGGGAGTCAACGGAAGTGCGCCCAGAGTTGTCGGACTCAATTGGTTCTCCCCCGCCGGCATGAAGAGAGCGAGGAGTATGTAGATGAGCATGCCGCCTGCCACCCCGACGGTCAGCGCTTGGTAACCGTGGCCCGGGGTGGTGATATCGGAATACACCATGAATGCGAGCGACAAGAGGCCGATCGCCCCGTAAATCAGCATCATGAGCCCCATCATGAGCGTCGCCGGATTGGAGGAAACGCTTCGCCACCACAGAGTGCGATGAAGGCTGAACAGAGTGGATGTCATTCGCGCTCACCTGCCGCTGGCGAGCGCAGCCACCCAAACTTCGAGGCATCCAGATCCCGTCCGCCGACGGCAGCGATAAATAGATCGCTCAGGCTTTGGCCCTGGCGGACATCGTCAACGTGTCCCGCAGTGATGACTTGGCCGCCGTTGATGATGGCGACGTGATCACACAGCCCCTCGACGAGCTCCATGACGTGTGAAGACAAAATGACTGTTCCGCCACGCGAGGCATAGGCGCGCAGCATCTGCTGGATAAGGCGTCCAGAGACCGGATCCACTGCTTCCAGCGGCTCATCCAAGATGAGCACCTCTGGGTTGTGCAGGACGGCTCCTGCTAAGAGGATCTTCTTGGTCATGCCGGCGGAATAATCCGCGATGCGCTTATCGGCGGCATCGGAGAGGGAGAGGGCGTCGAGAAGCTCCTGCGCACGGCGCAGCGACTCGGTGCGCTCCAGTTTGTGCAAAGCACCGAGGTAGTGCAAATACTCCGCGCCCGTGAGGCGATCAAAGACCGGTGCCCCATCCATGAGCAAGCCCATGGCCTGCTTGGCGGGAATGGGCTCCTCCCACACATTGTGACCAGCGATGAAGCTCTGGCCCGAATCGGGGCGCTGGAGACCACAGGCCATGGTCAACATCGTGGTTTTACCCGCGCCATTCGGCCCCACTATCCCGTAAATGGAACCGCGCGGGACGTCCAGGTTGAGGTGGTTAACGGCGATCTGAGAACCAAAGGACTTACGCAAATCGCGCACAGCCAGAGCCTGGGTGCGCGGATCAGCGGCTAAGTCCTCACGATAAGGATGAGTCATAAGCATTAACGGTATCAAGAACCATTAATGCTTTGTTCTCCGGAAAAACTATTGTTAGGAAACTGTAAGCAGGGCCCTTACGCGGTCTCGCGCTCATCAGCGGCGAGCTGGCCACAAGCCGCGGCGATTTCATCACCCTTGGTATCACGCACGGTGCAGGGCACGCCCTGCGCGATGACGCGGCGAACGAACTCGTCCTGGCGCGCCTTCGGGGCAGCGTCCCACTCCGAGCCTGGTGTGGGGTTGAGCGGAATGACGTTGACGTGGACCTTAGAGCCCAGTGCCGCATGGAGCTTCCTGCCCAACATGTCGGCGCGGAAATCCTGATCGTTCTTATCGCGGATCAACGCATACTCGATGGACACGCGGCGGCCCGACTTATCGGCGTAGTACTTAGCGGCATCGAGCACTTCTTCAACCGGCCAGCGGTTGTTAACCGGCACGAGGGTATCGCGCAGTTCGTCGTCCGGGGTGTGCAGGGAGACTGCGAGGGTGCAGGATAACTCCTCATCCGCGAGCTTACGGATGGCCGGTGCCAAGCCGACCGTGGACACCGTGACATTGCGCTGGGAAAGGCCGAAACCGGTGAGGTCAGAGCCAGTAATCTGGCGCACCGCATGGACCACGCGTTTGTAGTTGGCCAGCGGCTCGCCCATACCCATGAAGACAACGTTGCTGAGACGTCCGCCTTCCTCTTCCATGAGGCGGGCGGCATGCCTAAACTGCTCCACGATTTCCGCGGTGGACAGGTTGCGGTCCAGCCCGCCCTGGCCGGTGGCACAGAATGGGCAGGCCATGCCGCAGCCAGCCTGGGAGGAGATACACAGGGTGGCGCGACCTGGGTAGCGCATGAGCACGGACTCCAACAGGGTGCCATCGTGCAAACGCCACAGGGACTTGGTGGTTTCCCCATCGTCGGTGGAGGTTTGCCGAATGGGCTCCATGAGCGTGGGGAACAAACGCTCTTGGACTGCTTCGCGGGCGGCGGCCGGGATATCCGTCATCTCGGAAACATCGGCGGTGTGGTGGACGTAGTAGTGCTTGGCCAGCTGCTTTGCCCGGAACTTAGGCAAGCCAAGTTCCGCGAGCGCCTCAATGCGCTCGGCCTGGGTCAAGTCCGCGAAGTGCTTCGGGGGTAACCCGCGGCGCGGAGCGGAGAAATTCAGTTTCAGTGGTTCAGCCATGGTAGAGCCCATTTTCCACGTTTTCGGCCACATTATCCAATCTAAGCTCTGCTGGAGTGGCGAAAGTGACATCTCACCCTATTTAATAGATACATGACGAATCCAGAAAACTCCCCTGAGGAATTCCGTACCACCACCCCGGCTGAGGAGCCGCTGACTAATTACACCGCGGAAGCCCCCACCACCGAAGGCTCGGTCGAGCCAGTTCCAACCACGCCGGATTATGAGAACAAGCATGATGGCAAGGTGAAGGGCTCTTTCGCTGCCAGCACGTGGATTGCCCTGATCGTGGGCTTCCTGCTGCTCATCGTCCTCATCATCTTCATCCTGCAGAACCAACACCAGGTACCGCTGAACTTCCTTAACTGGTCCGTCCAGTTCCCGGCGGGCGTCACCTACCTCATCTGCGCCATCGCCGGTGCGCTCATCATGGCCCTCGTCGGCGGCTGGCGCATGTTCGAGCTGCGCCGCCAGGTACGCAAGCAGGCTCGCCGCTAAACCTAAGGTGCAAGGGTGGTGAGGAAGCTCATCGCCACCCAGGTCACCATCGCGGAGGGCAGCATGCCGTCCAAACGGTCCATGATGCCGCCGTGCCCCGGCAGCAAGGCGGACATATCTTTGATTCCCAGTTCGCGCTTGAACTGGGATTCCACTAAGTCACCGAGAGTGGCGCAGAAAACCAGCCCCAAGCCCATCAGCGCGCCTACCCACGGCTTGTGGTGAAGAAGGAATGCGAAAGAAAGCGCACCGGTCAGGGTGCCGAAGACTACGGAGCCGGCAAAGCCTTCCCACGATTTTTTAGGGCTCACCGCAGGTGCCATGGGGTGCGAGCCAAACATCACGCCAGCGATGAAACCACCGGTGTCTGAGGCGACCACGCAGAGCATAAACACGACAATCGACGCCGCCCCCGAAGCAAACGGCGTTTCCACCCGAGAAAGCATCGCGGCAAACGTGCCGAACAAGGGGATCCACGTCAGCACGAAGATACCCATCGACATATCGCGAAGATAGTTAATCGGCGGGCGGTGCCTGCCGTTATGGAAGAGGCGCCCAAACATGAGGGCTAGGACCGCGACCACATACACCGCAACAAGGCCCGGGGCATTAAGAAACCACGAGACCCAGAGCATTGCCTGGCCGAGAACGATCAGCAGGGTGCGTGGGACATAGTAGGAGTGCTCCCGCAGCCGAGTCAGCACTTCCCACATGCCCAATCCCACCGCGGCGGCGACGACGAGGTACCACACAAGAGGCCCAGCCCACACCGCGAAGACGACGAGCGCGCCTAGGCCGACGCCGACGGCAATTGCCGCGGGCATGTCTCGCCCCGCAGAATTCTTGGGTTTGGGCATCCGACTCGAGTGCTCAGTGCTCACGCATGCTCCTCATCTCATCGTGGGTGGTCTGGCTCTACACAGAAAAGACCGCCGTGCTGGCCGGTGCCTGGCGCGGCGGCAAATCAAAGCTCTAAAAGTGCGGAGGCTAGACCTCCATGAGCTCCTCTTCCTTATTGGCGACGAGCTTGTCCACCTGCTCGATGTAGCCGGAGGTAATCTTTTCCATCTCCTTCTCGGCAGCGATAACCTCGTCCTCGCCGGCGTCACCATCCTTCTGCAGCTTCTTGAGCTGCTCCATCGCACGGCGACGGATATTACGGATAGCAATCTTGCCGTCCTCGCCCTTGCTCTTGGCCATCTTGACCATGTCGCGGCGGCGTTCCTCAGTGAGCTGCGGGATGGTCACGCGCAGCACCTGGCCGTCATTGGTCGGGTTCACGCCCAGATCCGAGTTACGGATTGCGTTCTCAATCTCGTTCATCACGGACTGCTCATAAGGCTTGATAAGCAGCATGCGCGGCTCTGGGACCGAGATGGTGGCCATCTGGGTAATCGGGGTCGGCACACCGTAGTACTCAGCAACCAGGCCGTTAAACATAGCCGGGTTGGCACGGCCAGTGCGGATGGTAAGCAGCTGCTCGCGGGTGTGCTCAACCGAAGCGGTCATGTGCTCTTCAGCTTCGAGCTGGATCTCGTCGATCATGAGGGTTACAACTCCCTTGAAATAGTCAAAAGTACTGGGAAAGAATTTAGCAGGTCGCGGCCTATTTGTACTAGGACTGGACCAGCGTGCCGATCTGCTCGCCGTTGACAGCGCGCTTGATATTGCCTTCCGTGAGGAGGTTGAAGACCAAAATCGGCATATTGTTGTCCATGCACAGGCTAAATGCCGTGGCATCAGCCACCTTGAGGTTCTTCTCAATGACTTCGCGCGGGGTGATTTCGGAGTACAGCTCCGCGTCCGGGTTGGTGCGCGGGTCGGCGGAGTAGACGCCGTCGACAGCCTTGGCCAGGAAGAGGACCTCCGCACCGATCTCCAGGGCGCGCTGCGCGGCGGTGGTGTCGGTGGAGAAATACGGCATGCCCATACCGGCACCGAAGATAACTACGCGGCCCTTCTCCAGGTGGCGGTCGGCGCGCAGCGGCAGGTAAGGCTCCGCAATCTGCGCCATGTTGATGGAAGTCTGCACGCGGCAGTCAATGCCTTGCTGCTTGAGGAAGTCCTGCAGCGCCAGGGAGTTCATGACGGTGCCCAGCATGCCCATGTAGTCAGAGCGGGCGCGGTCCATGCCACGCTGCGAAAGCTCGGCACCGCGGAAGAAGTTACCGCCACCGATAACGACGGCGATTTCAGTCCCCTGCTTCGCCACCTCGGCGATTTGGCGGGCAACATTTTCTACAACATCAGGATCGATGCCGACCTTTCCACCGCCGAACATCTCACCGCCCAGTTTGAGCATGACTCGCTTGTATCCGGTTCGCTTCGGTTCAGGGGTAGTCACGGTCTTCATCGTCTCCTTCACGCATGGCGACGCTTCAGTTAAGCGCTTGAATAATTCTGTTCCATCTTAACCATAGGAAGGCGCTGTCATATATTCAGCTGCGTGCGGCCCCCACCCTCAGGGGCGGGGACAAAACGGCGAACTCCCTCCCCCAAGTTTCTTCCACCGAGCACGCAGCCCTGGGGAGAAAGAGGAGGAGGGAGCACTCGCAGTCACGGGGCTCTAAACCCGGACTGCACGAGTCTCAGGAAGGCTTAGGCGCCAACCTCGTAGCGGACGAAACCGGTGATGGTGGTGCCGGCCTCGTCTGCGACCTGCTTAACGGTCTTCTTGGAGTCAGACAGAGAAGCCTGCTCAAGCAGAACCACGGACTTGTAGAAGCCGTTGAGGCGGCCTTCCACGATCTTCGGCAGGGCTGCCTCTGGCTTGCCCTCCTCGCGGGTGGTGGCCTCAGCGATCTCGCGCTCCTTCTCCACGATCTCAGCCGGAACGTCCTCGCGGGTGAGGTACTCAGCGTTCATTGCTGCAATCTGCAGTGCGACTGCGTGAGCGCCCTCTGCGTTGCCCTCGTAGGACACCAGGACACCCACTGCCGGCGGCAGGTCAGCGGAACGCTGGTGCAGGTACACAGCTACGTTGTCACCCTCGATGGTGACAGCGCGACGAGCCTGCAGCTTCTCGCCGGTCTTTGCGGACTCTTCGTCAACGACCTCGGAAACCTTCTTGCCGTCGATCTCCAGGTTGTTGAGCTCCTCACCGGAGTTGACCTTGGCCTCACCGGCAGCCTCAGCGATCTTGGTAGCGAAGGACTTGAAAGCCTCGTTCTTGGCCACGAAGTCGGTCTCGCAGTTGATTTCCACCATCGTGTTGCCGGACACGGCGATCAGGCCCTCGGTAGCCTCACGCTCAGCGCGCTTGGACACGTTCTTTGCGCCCTTGATGCGCAGGTACTCAACGGCCTTGTCGTAGTCACCCTGGGACTCGTCGAGAGCCTTCTTGCAATCGAGCATGCCGGCGCCGGTGGCCTCACGCAATGCCTTTACGTCTGCAGCAGTGTAGTTCGCCATAGTTGGAGCGATCCTCCTTGGAATTAAACGGTATTCGTTGAAACAGCGTAGCCGAATCACTACCACCACGTCGCGTTGAGGGGGTGGTAGTTTTTCGCCCACTCCCCCAGCGGAGGGAAACCTCTGCGTGGTGTTTCAACCCTCTAGTGTGTCACGTGCCTTAACGAGCTAAGAAAAACACGTGAGAAAAGCCCCCATCGCCGCGGACACTGTGGGCCGTGCGGTACGGGGGCTTAAGGTATGCAGATTACTCTGCGGACTTCTCGGCGTCCTCAGACTTCTCTGCGGAAGCCGGGTCAGACGCAGCGGCAGCCTCAGCAGCGTCGCGGGCGTCCTTCTCAGCGGTGTCGCCAGCAGCTTCCTTGGCCTGAGCAAGCTGGCGCTCCTCGCGGGCCTTCTTGCCCTCGTCCACAGCGGTGGCGATGATGCCGGAGAGCAGCTTGGTGGCGCGGATAGCGTCGTCGTTGCCCGGAATCGGGAAGTCAACCTCATCCGGATCACAGTTGGTGTCCAGGATGGCAACGACCGGGATGTTAAGCTTCTGAGCTTCCTTGACCGCGATGTGCTCCTTGTTGGTGTCAACAATCCACAGTGCGGACGGAGCCTTGGTCATATCGGAGATACCGCCCAGGACGCGCTCCAGCTTGGTGCGCTCACGGGTCAGCATCAGAACTTCCTTCTTGGTGCGGCCCTTGTAGCCGTCCTCAGCTGCATCCATAGCCTGCAGCTCCTTCATGCGCTTCAGGCGCTTGGAGACAGTCTGGAAGTTGGTGAGCATACCGCCGAGCCAGCGGTGGTTCACGTACGGCATACCAACGCGGGAAGCCTCTTCAGCAACGGCTTCCTGAGCCTGCTTCTTAGTACCAACGAAGAGAATGGTGCCGCCGTGTGCGACGGTTTCCTTGACGAACTCGAAGGCCTCATCGATGTAGGTCAGCGTCTGCTGCAGGTCGATGATGTAGATGCCGTTACGGTCGGTGAAGATGAAGCGCTTCATCTTCGGGTTCCAGCGACGGGTCTGGTGACCGAAGTGGACGCCAGCGTCGAGGAGCTCGCGCATGGTTACGACTGCCATGTTTCGCTCGCTTTCTATATATTGTTTCGGTTTTGCAAGATTGTGCGGTGTTTTATTCCGCACCCTAGCAACGAAGGCCCTGGCTAACACCCCATTATCCTGGGGACCACGTCAACCACGGACTGTCCCTTCCTTAACCCAGGAAGCGACTACTTCGCCGCGCGTAGTCAATCCATGCGGAACCCTTCCGGGCATTAAACACAGACTGCTGTGGGCTAGCTTAGTACTGCACACGCGCTGATTCCAAACGGCGCGACTGTTTAATCGCCGCCGATTTGTTGACAGCCACACGAAACTTTCCCCTGGCGCACCATGGGTTACTTCTTTAACGCATTATCCACAGGTCGACCGCACGCTCTTCCCTCGGGCCGCGCTCACGCGCAGGCTTGAGGTCATGCGTCACCGTCTACTTTGTTTATCTGCCCTGCTATGCCTCTGGGCTGCGCTTGGCGACGTCCCCCTTGCCGCCGCCTTCGTCGACCCCACCACTGGGGAACCGGTTGCTTCGCGTGTCTTGCGCGGCTTCGAACCTCCTGAGAAGCGGTGGATGGCCGGGCATCGCGGAGTGGATCTGGACCTACCCGTCGGCGGTAAGGTGCGTGCCGCTGGCGACGGCGTTGTGTATTTCGCCGGCGCCATAGCGGGCAAACCGGCCCTTTCGATTGCTCATGGCAACGGTCTGCGCACCACCTATCAACCGGTGTTTGCGCGGGTTAAGAAAGGTGACCAGGTGCAGGAAGGAGACATCATCGGAACGCTCGCGCCGTCCGTGGATGGCTATCCGGGGCTGCACTGGGGAGCGATTGAGGGCCGCGAGGACTACATCAACCCACTGGATCTCCTCGGCGAACCTGTCATTCGCCTCAAGCCCGCGGGTGGGAGCGAGCGTAGACGTCCTTAAGGCGCTGGGCGGAGACGTGAGTGTAGACCTGCGTGGTCTGCAGCGACGAGTGACCAAGCAGCTCTTGCACGATGCGCAGATCCGCTCCACCTTCGAGCAAATGCGTAGCCGCCGAGTGGCGCAAACCGTGCGGGGTTAACCCCGGTGTCCCCGTCACTTGGGCGGCGCGTTCGACGACGCGGCGGACCTGACGCGCGTCGATGCGCCTGCCGCGCGTGCCCACAAACACCGCTTCCGTATCGCCAGCAAGCTCGGGGCGCCCTGTCTTCAGCCAAGCGCAGAGCGCATCATGAGCTGCATCCCCGAAAGGGACAACGCGCTGTTTATTGCCCTTACCGGTCACGCGGGCAGTGCGGCGGGACAGGTCGATATCGCCGACGTCGAGGCCGACGAGCTCAGCCACACGCACACCGGTGGCGTAGAGAAATTCAAGCATGGCGCTATCGCGTAAGAAGTGGACCTCATCGGTGGAGACGGCATTGCCCATCAACTCCCCCGCTGCGGTGGGTGACATCACGGTGGGCAGGTGCTTGCCCACCTTGGGCGTGGCGAGGCGCTGCGCCACATCCGATTGTAAATAGCCTTCGCGCGCGGCCCACGTGGAAAAAGCGCGCACCGCGGCGGTGCGGCGCGCCAGGGTGGAGCGGGACTTGCCTTCAGCAACGGCGTGGGCCAACCATTCGCGCAGTGAGTTCAGAGTAAATGCTGCGAATTCCGGGACGTCCGTTGCCAACAGGCGCAAGTCAGAGCAATAGCCGCGGACGGTCGCTTCGGAGCGGCCGCGAACGATGCGCTGGTATTCTGCGAAATCCTCGATCGCTTCCTCCAGCTGTCCCCCCACGTGCCGCTCGCTACTGCCACTTTCACCACTCATGTCTCATGAGTGTACTCAGGTGCGCTGCCACATCGCGCCCGAGCGGGTGATCACCCCCATCTTTTGCATAGCTACGAGCAGGTGAATAGTCAACGCCACTCGCATTCCTGCGGCCGCCGCGATATCTTCTGCGCTCGCGCCTTCCTCCGCGCTTTCCGGCGGGGTGGAATCATATACCCGAAGCTCATTGCGGGATAGACGCTGCACCGCAGTCGGCTGAAACTCCAGTTCATATTGGCCGGCCACGTCCACCTCGCCCGCCTTGCCAACCAAACCCCGCACTTCATCCGCAGAGGCCACCAACTGAGCCCGCCCATCCTGGATACGTTGATGGCAACCCAAGGACCCAGATGTGGTGATGGGTCCTGGCACTGCCATGGCAACCCTGCCCAGCGCTTCCGCCCAGTTCAACGTGTTGAGCGCACCAGAGCGGAATCCGGCTTCGACCACCACGGTACCGCTCGTCATCGCCGCCACAAGGCGGTTGCGGGATAGAAAGCGAAAACGCTGTGGCCGCGTGCCCGGCGCGAACTCTGACACGATGCATCCCTTCTCAGCGATTCTGTCAAAGAGCCTTGCATTGCGCGCTGGGTAAGAAATGTCGATGCCGCAGGCCGCTACTGCTACCGTTAGGCCTCCTGCATCCAGCGCGGCTTCGTGGACTGCTGTATCGACGCCCACCGCCCCGCCGGAAACCACAGTCCATTGGTGGGAGGCAAGGCCGCTAGCCAGAAGTGAGCCGGCTTCCCAGCCATATCGGCTCACCGCACGCGTCCCCACCAGCGCCACCGATTGGGATACCGTTTCGCGCAGGTTCCCTCCACGGACCCACAGGCTGTGAGGAGGAAACGCTTGGTCATCAAATGTTGCTGGGGCTTCCACCATTCCTTGGTGGTAGAAGCCAAAGGCTCGCGATAACTCTTCTCCCGGCCACTCCGCATCCGCGGGTGTGATCAGTCGAGCCCCCACCGCTTCCGCGGCGGCGAGGTCTTCTTCTTGCCGCAGCCAATCGCGCCGCGAAGCCGTCGCCTGCCGCAAGGGGCCGATCCATTCCTCGCCCTTGTAGATTCCCCGGGCGATCTCCTCAGCCGGGTACTGGCTCAGCAGCCCGTGGAGGGTTGGTGAGGGGCCCTCCACAACGCGGTTAAGGTAGGCCCACGTGTGCCGGGTACTCGATAGATTGAGCTCGCTCATGCTGCCAGCCTTTCGATGGTTCCGGCGCCGCGGAGATCCAACGCCCGACTGACATGGTCCAGCTCGGGGCGTGCGGAGCCGTCGAGGTCTGCCAAGGTCCATGCCAGACGCAGTACCCGATCTACTCCGCGTTGGCTCAGCTCACCTTCCGCTAGATAGGCAGCAAGCATAATCATCGCAGACTCCGCCGCCGGGCGGTGGCGCCTCAAATAGGAAGCGGACACGGCACCATTGACCACGCTCCCCAACCCGTCAGCCTCCCAGCGCGCTTTCATCCGTTCCCGGGCGGCAGCCACGCGCTGCGCTATATCCGCTGAGCTTTCCTCCCCTTCGGCATGAAGCACTGCGGATTGCCCCGATAGCGACACGATGATGTCGAGGCGGTCCCGCAGCGGCCCTGAAAGGTTCGACAGATAATTCATTCTGTCTGCCGCACGGCACTCGCAGCGCGCTGGTTCTTCGGCACCACACCGGCAGGGGTTCGCGGCTAGTACCAGTTGGAATTGTGCGGGGAAGATGACTTCTCTGCTCGCTCGCGTCAGGCGCACCTGTCCTTCTTCTAAAGGGGCGCGCAGACTATCGAGAACCTGCGCTGGAACCTCACTGACTTCATCGAGGAAGAGCACACCATGGTGGGCTAGGCTCACCGCGCCTGGCCGCGGGCGCCCCGAGCCGCCACCGATCAGCGCGGCCCTTGTTACCGAAGCATGCGGTGCGATGAAGGGAGCGCGAGAAACGGCGGTACCAACGTCCCCGGCCACCGAGTGGATGGCTGTGGCTTCTACCGCCTGCTCCATGCTCAAGCGCGGCAGAATGCCCGGCAAGCGCGAGGCAATCATCGACTTTCCAGAGCCGGGCGGTCCCACCATCATCACGTGGTGACCGCCGGCGGCTGCGACTTCCGCCGCCCACTTGGCTTCTTTCTGGCCAGCGACTTCGCTGAAGTCTGCGACCTGTTCGCGGGCAGGCGCTGCCGCGTGTGCGATGAGATGTGCATCCGGCAGACAATCCCTCCCGCACGCCCAGGCAAAAGCATCCCACAGGGTTTCGGCCACGAGGACTGTCATTCCGGGTACCAATGCCGCCTCCGCCGCATTGCCCACAGGAATGATGAGGGTGTCATAGCCTTGCGAGCGCGCGGCCAGGATCGCCGGGATGATGCCAGAAACTGGGCGCACGTGCCCGTCCAATCCCAGCTCGCCGAGGACGAGCGCCCCGCTGAGCCGACTCTTCTCACTCTGCCCGGCCGCTAAGATTGCCAAGGCCATCGGGAGGTCAAAGTGAGCCCCGGCTTTAGGCAGCGACGCCGGTGACATGGACACCACGACCTTCGTCTTAGGCCATGACAAATGCGAATTGCTCACCGCGGTGCGGATGCGGTCTCGCGACTCGGAGATCGCTGCATCCCCCAGGCCCACAACGTGAACTCCGGGAAGTCCGGGGCCAACGTTGGCCTCCACTGTGACCACCCGGGCCAGGACTCCATCTAGCGCTATCGTGTCGCATCTACCGAGAGCCATGATCAACTCCCTGGAAATATTCCACTTCGAAGGCTTCCCCAGAGTGTGCCCCGGTGGCCACGAGTCCAAGCACGTCAAAACGAACCTTGCTTAATGTCTGGTTTTCACTCCGCGCAGTACTCAGCCACTGCGCGGCTGCTTTGCGCAGGCGCTTTAGCTTGCGTGGGGTTACCGCCTCCGCGACTCCAAAGTTGCGGGTAGCCCGAGTCTTAACTTCGCAAAAGACAATGGTCCCATCGCTCTCGCGCACAACGAGATCGAGCTCGCCCACGCGGTAGTGAACGTTTGCGGCGATAACCTGCGCCCCGCGTGCGCGGTAAAAGTCAGCAGCGAATTTCTCCCCTGCTTTTCCTAGTGCATCCGCGGGGCGAATGGTCTGCCCCACGGTCGGCGAATGCAGAGAGGCTGCTAGATTTCTTGTCACTATGGTGCTCCTTGGAATTGAACGTGTACACAACACGCCGTAAGCACGACACAAGAAAATCCCCGTGCCGCACACCCCTTACGGCACTTCCAGAACACCCCACACAACAGTCCGGTGGCGAGGGCTTCTTCCCTCGCCACCGCAAATCTGTGGATAACTAGTCCGGGGTCACCTCGATAGCGTTTCCCCGCACTCCTTTACCTAGAACTCTATTCAGGGAGAACAAAGTCCGGCTTGTCCAGCTCCTCAATATTGACGTCCTTGTAAGTGATCACACGGACATAGCGCACAAAGCGCGCCGAGCGGTACATGTCCCACACCCAGGCATCCGACATGCGGACCTCGTAGTAGACATCCGGGCCGGAGGTATGCGGGATGAGCTCCACCGCATTGGCCAGGTAAAACCTGCGTTCGGTTTCTACCACATAGGAGAATTGGCTGACCACATCGCGATATTCGCGGTACAGCGACAGCTCGACTTCAGCCTCGTAGTTATCGAGTTCCTCAGCGCTCACGGTGTGCTTCTCCTTCGCTCACAATTACCCGGGATCACGGTGTCACAGATTGAGCACAAGCTTAGTTCGCACTTGCTGCCTAAGCCTTCAGGCGCGCGCGAGGAATCGTGCATGAGCTTCAGCAACATTGCGATAGCTCATACGGTGCTCAGGCGTCGCCCCCAGCTGGGCGATGGCATCCTGATGCACAGCTGTGCCATAGCCCTTATGGGTTTCCAGAGCATAGCCTGGGTAGTGCTTCGCCACATCCACCATGAGACGGTCCCGGGAAACTTTGGCCAAAACACTAGCCGCAGCGATGCAACGTGCGGCGGTATCGCCGGCGATGATCGGCAGCTGCGGGGTGGGCAGGCCGGGGACGAAGAGGGCGTCGCTCAGCACATAGCCCGGGCGGATCCCCAGCTGCGCCACCGCACGGCGCATTCCTGACAGGTTGGCATGCTGAATGCCAAAGGCATCGATATCCTTCGCGCCTATGTGCACCACTGACCAGGCCAGCGCACGGCGTTTGATCACCGGCTCCAACTTTTCCCGGGCCGCCGGCGTGAGCTTCTTCGAATCATCAAGCCGCTCCAAGCCGGGCAGGATACGATCCGGCAAAATACACGCGGCGATAGTTATTGGCCCGCAGCAAGCTCCGCGCCCAGCTTCATCCACCCCGGCAACAGGCCCCAACCCTGCTTTGGAGAGCGCGACCTCATAGGTTCTCTTCTGTTTTAGACGGCGCATAGCGGTTAGAGGGGCATGTCCTCGATAGTGTGCGCACGGCTAATCGGAACCACCACGGCAGCGACCTTCCCGCGCACGTTCTCCACTGGAACGGTGCCCTGGAGCTTATCGCCTAGGTGCGCGCGCGAATCCAAAGAGTTTGTGCGGTTGTCCCCCATCACCCACAGGTGCCCCTCGGGAACGGTGACGGGCCCAAAGTACGCGCCGCCACAGGCCTGCGATCCCACCCGCTCATCGACGGGTATCTCCGGCGGATCGAGGACAAAGTCCTGGTTGGTGGGTTGGCCGTCCACCATGACGGCCGGATCGCCCTCCTGGCACGACACGGTCTGACCCCCGGTGGCAATGACCCGTTTGACCAGAATGTTATCGCCGTTGGGAGCCAGCCCCACAACAGCCGCCATATTTTGGATGCCGCGGAGAAACACATTGTGGGAACGCTTGACCTCAAAAGACGTGTTCCACGATTCCGGACCGGCAAAGACCACAACCTCTCCCGGGCGCGGATCGCTGAAGTAATAGCTCACCTTCTGCACCGCAATGCGGTCATTCGTACACCCCGGGCAGCCATGCAGGGTGGGCTCCATGGAAGAAGACGGGATGAGATACAGCCTTCCCACGAAGGCCTGAATCAACGCCAGCGCCACGAAGGTGACAGCCAGCGCCGAAAGAACATCGCGAACTCTAGGACTGGATGTCCGGGTCATCGACTCCACCAATACGGTTGAAGGGGAAGAAGATGAACATGACCTTGCCGCGAACATTCTCCAGGGGGATTGTTCCTTGGTACTCATCCTGCATGTGATAGCGCGAGTCCGCGGAGGCCGTGCGATTATCTCCCATCACCCAGATATTGCCCTCCGGCACGGTCACGGGGCCAAAGTACGCGCCGCCGCAGGCATAGGAACCGGTGGTTTCATCAACGCGATAGGTCGGTGGATCCTGCACATAATCCTGTTCAATGGGCTTGCCGTCCACCATGACTGCCGGATCCCCTTCTTGGCAGGACACCGTCTGGCCACCGGTGGCAACAACGCGCTTGACCAGAGTGTTCTCATCGGGCGGGGTGAGCGACACATAGCTCAGGGCATCCTGAATGCGGTGGATCACTGGGTTATCGGAACGCGGAGAAACCCAGTTGCTATCCCAGTCCGGGGTGCCCTTGAATACCACGACATCACCGGGTTCCGGGCTCTTATCGCCGTAGTAGGAAACCTTTTCGGTAAAGATCCGGTCGTTATTGCAGCCTTCGCAACCATGCAATGTCGGCTCCATGGAGCCGGAGGGGATCACGTACTGCCGGCCTACAAAGTTCTGGAAAACTCCGACGACGGCGAGCACGGAGACCACTACGAGGGCAGTCTCCAGCAACCAGGGCATCTGCTTCTTTTCTTCAGCTGGGGGCGCCGCGCTTTCCGACGCCTCTCTCCCAACCCCCTGGGAACTTTCAGTAATGTCGTTTTCTTTTTCCACGGGCTAAATCCTAGCAATGTGTCTTGCCCTCACGGGCCTTGTGGCCCCGCGCGGCGCACGCTAAAAGGAGAAGGCAAAAGGAAAGCCCTCCGCCTTTCCTCGCGGTGAGGATAAAGGCGAAGGGCTGTGATGCGCTGTAAATTAGCGGCGCTCCTTGATGCGGGCCTTCTTGCCGCGCAGGTCGCGCAGGTAGTACAGCTTGGCGCGGCGGACACGGCCGCGGCGGACTACCTCGATGGAGGCAATGTTCGGGGAGTGAACCGGGAAGGTACGCTCAACGCCGATGCCGAAGGAGACCTTACGCACGGTGAAGGTCTCGCGGATGCCGTCGCCCTGACGGCGGATGCAGACACCCTTGAAGAGCTGGGTACGCTCGGTGGTGCCCTCGATGACCTTGACGTTGACGTCGAGGGTATCGCCCGGGCGGAAGGACGGGATATCGTCGCGCAGCGAAGCTGCATCAACCTTGTCAATGAGGTTTGCCATTGGTGTTTTCCTTTTCAGTTTAAGACAGAGGACCCTAGCGCCACCTCGCGGCAGCTGACCGGTTCGTGCCTATTACACAGAACATCGTCATCTTTCCACACCCCACCCCGGAAGAACAAATTCCGTCAAACGCCTGACATCTCCTCATTGCGGGCTCTAAGGTGGGTGGCGCACTGACACCCCACGGGTGCCCACGGGAAGTGGGCTGAGAGTGGCGCTGATACCGCGCCTGCACCGTTCGAACCTGTCTGGTTAGCACCAGCGAAGGAAGAGAGGAGCAGCCATGACGGCTACCCATAACCCCATCCAGTCCACCAACTCCGGCGAGATCCACCCCAAGCACTCCTACTCCCCCATCCGGGAGAATGGCCTGGAGGTACCGGAGACCGAGATCCAGCTGGATGATTCCCCTACCGGCCCCAATGAGCCCTTCCGTATCTACCGCACACGTGGCCCGGAGTGTGAGCCCGAAGTCGGTCTGCCGGCACTGCGCGCCGAATGGATTGCGGAGCGCGGGGACGTTGAGGAATATGAGGGCCGCGCACGCAACCTCGCTGACGATGGCCGCTCGGCCGAGCGCCGCGGTGCGGCTTCCCAGGAGTGGAAGGGGGAGCGTCGCCAACCGCTGCGTTCTAAGGAAGGCAAGCGCGTTACCCAGATGCACTATGCGCGCCAGGGCATCATCACCAAGGAGATGGAGTTCGTGGCCCTACGCGAGCACTGCGACCCAGAGTTCGTGCGCTCCGAAATCGCCCGTGGCCGCGCCATCCTGCCTAATAACGTCAACCACCCCGAGTCGGAGCCGATGATCATCGGTCGGAAGTTCCTCACCAAAATCAACGCCAATATTGGCAACTCCGCGGTGACCTCCTCCATCGCCGAGGAGGTATCCAAGCTACGCTGGGCCACCCGCTGGGGCGCGGATACCGTCATGGACCTCTCCACCGGTGACGACATCCACACCACCCGCGAGTGGATCCTGCGCAACTCTCCGGTTCCTATCGGCACCGTGCCCATCTACCAGGCGCTGGAGAAGGTCAATGGTGTCGCGGAAGACCTGACATGGGAGATTTTCCGCGATACCGTCATCGAACAGTGCGAGCAGGGCGTGGACTACATGACCGTGCACGCCGGCGTGCTTTTGCCCTACGTGCCGCTGACCACGAACCGCGTCACCGGCATTGTTTCCCGCGGCGGCTCCATCATGGCAGGCTGGTGCCTGGCGCACCACAAGGAGTCCTTCCTTTACGAGAACTTCGACGAACTCTGTGAGATTTTCGCGCGCTACGACGTCGCTTTCTCCCTCGGCGATGGTCTGCGCCCCGGCTCCTTGGCGGATGCTAACGACACCGCCCAATTCGCTGAACTCAAAACCATCGGTGAGCTCACCCGGCGCGCCTGGGAGTATGACGTCCAGGTCATGGTGGAAGGCCCAGGCCACGTCCCGCTCAACATGATTCAGGAAAACAACGAGCTCGAGCAGGACTGGGCCTCGGATGCTCCCTTCTACACGCTGGGCCCGCTGGTTACGGATATCGCACCGGGCTATGACCACATCACCTCCGCCATTGGTGCGGCACACATCGCCATGGGTGGTACGGCCATGCTGTGCTACGTCACGCCGAAGGAACACTTGGGGCTTCCCAACCGCGATGATGTGAAGACCGGCGTGATTACCTACAAGCTTGCGGCCCATGCAGCCGACGTGGCCAAGGGCCACCCAGGTGCGCGCGCTTGGGATGATGCGATGAGTAAGGCCCGCTTCGAATTCCGCTGGCACGACCAGTTCGCGCTCTCCCTCGACCCAGACACCGCGCAGGCCTACCACGATGAGACCCTGCCTGCGGAGCCGGCGAAGACCGCCCACTTCTGTTCCATGTGCGGCCCGAAGTTCTGCTCTATGCGCATCAGCCAGGACATCCGGGATACCTTCTCCGACTCCCTTGGTATGCCAAGTTTTCCGGGTAAGGACGCCGTTGATCCGGAGGTCGTGGCAGCTGCCCGTGCCGGTGAGAAACAGATGTCGGAAGAGTTCAAGGCCCAAGGTTCGCAGCTCTATCAGGAGGAAGAAACCGCGCATGCCTGATCTTCGCTGCTACTTCGTCACGGGCGCGGGCACGCCTGCGGAGATCGTGCGCATCGCTGCGGCAGCAGCGCGAGGCGGTGCCGGGGTCGTGCAGGTGCGCTCCAAGCCAATTTCTGCCCGCGACCTTTTCTATTTAGGCCGCGACGTGGCCCGCGCGGTGGCGAAGGCTAACCCAGAAACACGCGTGCTTATCGACGACCGCGTAGACGTCGCCGCCGCCCTACGCCACGCCGGCGAGCCGGTGCATGGCGTGCATGTCGGCCAAGATGATCTACCCGTCGCCGCTGCCCGCGCGTTGTTGGGTCCGGGCGCGATTATCGGTCTGACCACCGGCACCCGCGAATTGGTCGAGGCCGCCAATGACGTCGCAGATGTCATTGACTACATCGGTTGCGGCCCGTTCCGCGCGACTCCGACGAAGGACTCCGGCCGAACGCCTTTAGGACTTCACGCCTACCCGGAATTGGTGAAGCTCTCCCGCGTGCCACTCGTAGCCATCGGGGATGTCACCGCTGAGGATGCAGCCGATCTTGCGGCAACTGGTGTGGCCGGACTAGCCGTCGTGCGCGGCATCATGAATGCCGAGGACCCAGAAGCTTATTGCCGCGCGCTGCTGTCCGGTTTTGACGAAGGTGCGCGATGAGTACTAGCTCTGATTCTTCAGTCATCGTCGTCGGCGCGGGCGTCATCGGTCTGGCCACCGCCGTGGAGTTGGCCGCGCGGGGCTTTAAGGTCACTATCTTGGACCCGGCACCGGCCTCTGGGGCTTCGCACTATGCCGGGGGCATGCTCGCCCCCGCCGCGGAGGTGGTCTACCAACAGGATCCACTCTTCCCGCTGATGCGTGCCTCCGGCGCGTGGTACCCGAAGCTTATCGATCTCGTGGCTCAGCACACCGAGGTCCCAACTGGCTACCGCGCCGAAGGTACCCTCGTCGTCGCCGCTGACCGTGCGGATGCTCAGCACCTCACCGAGCTGGCTGACTATCAATCCCTCCACGGCATGGAGGTCGAGCGCATCACCGTGCGCGAAGCCCGGCGCGCCGAACCTTTGCTCTCGCCACGTCTGGCTGCTGCGGTGAGTATTCCGGGTGACACGCAGGTTTTCCCCCGCCAGTGGACAGCTGCACTGCTCAGCGCAGCCCAAGCACTCGGTGTGCGTTTCTTCCGTACGGCAGCACAGTCGATCAATGCTGACACGGGCATGGTCACCACGGCCGTCGGCGAGTTCGAAGCTGAACAGGTGGTACTCGCTGCAGGCCTGGGAGCACGCGATATCGAGTGGGCTGCATCAGCCGGGCTCGAAGAATCTCCGCTACACCTGCGCCCGGTATACGGCGATATCCTGCGCCTGCGCGTACCGGACGAGCTCCAGCCTCTGCTCACCCGCGTGGTGCGCGGCTTCGTGGAGGACCGCCCCATTTACCTCATCCCCCGCGGCGACGGCACCTTGGCGGTTGGCGCTACAACCCGCGAGGACACTCTTGCTACGGCCCAGGCCGGCGGTGTCTACGCGCTGCTTCGCGACGCCATCCGTGTGCTGCCCGCCGTCGAAGAGTGCGAATTCCTCGAGGCCAGCGCGGGTGCCCGCCCCGGAACCCCGGATGACCTGCCGTACCTCGGCCGCGTCAGCGACAAGCTCGTCATCTCCACCGGCTATTTCCGCCACGGCATTCTGCTCACGGCCCTGGCCGCGCGCTGTACACGCGAGCTCATCGAAGGCACCGAATCCAGCATCGATCTCACCGCTTGTGATCCTCTACGTCACCTCAAGGAGCAGCCATGATCCTCATCCTTAACGGCCAGCCCACTGACACCTCAGCGACGACCATCACCGAATTGTTGGACGAGCAGAACATCGCAGCCGACGGCACCGCCGTGGCCGTGTCCGAACAAGTCGTTCCTCGCTCGCAGTGGGAGTCCACCTCACTCACCGAAGGCGCGGCCGTGGAAATCCTCACCGCAGTCCAAGGAGGTTAAATGCTCACCATCGCCGAGACCACCTTTTCTTCCCACCTCATCATGGGCACCGGTGGGGCCACGAGCCACGACGCCCTTGAGCGCGCGCTCGTCGCCTCCGGAACCGAGCTGACTACCGTGGCCATGCGCCGCCACGCTGGTACCCGTGATGGTGAGAGTGTCTTCGATCTGCTGCGCCGGTTGGACATCGCCCCACTCCCCAACACCGCCGGGTGTCGCACCGCGCGCGAGGCCGTGCTCACCGCCCGCATGGCCCGCGAGGCGCTGGGGACCTCCTGGGTCAAGGTCGAGGTCATCGCCGACGAACATACGCTGCTGCCCGATGTCGTGGAAACCCTCGACGCCACCGAGCTGCTGAGCGCCGAAGGGTTCACCGTCCTGGCCTACACCAGCGACGATCCCGTAGCCGCCCAGCGCCTCGAAGACGCCGGAGCGGCAGCCGTCATGCCTCTCGGAGCCCCCATCGGCACTGGTCTGGGAATCCTCAATCCCCACAACCTCGAGCTCATCTGCTCACGTGCCTCGGTGCCCGTGCTTGTCGACGCCGGCATCGGCACCGCCTCCGATGCCACCCTCGCCATGGAGCTCGGCTGTTCCGGAGTGCTTCTCGCCAGCGCGGTCAACCGCTGCCAAGATCCCGAGGCCATGGCCACCGCCATGCGCTACGCCGTCGAAGCCGGCCGCCTAGCCCGACGTGCAGGGCGCATTCCGCAGCGCGAACACGCCCAGGCATCCTCCACCTTCGAGGGCCTAGCCTCCTGGGCCGACCACGTTCTCTAGACCTGTGGCATTGATCGCCGCCGCAAAAGGAACCTATGCTCAGCAAAGATGAACTCGCCCGCACCGCGCGCCAACGCCTTCTCCCCGGATTCGGTGACGCGGCCCAGGAGCGCCTCAATGCCGCGCACGTGCTCGTCGTGGGCGCCGGTGGGCTGGGCTGCCCGGCCCTCCAGCAGCTGGCGGCGGCTGGCATCGGGCGAATCACGATTATTGATTCCGATACCGTCGATATCAGCAACCTGCACAGGCAGGTGCTGTTTGGTGTAGGGGACCTCGGCAAGCCCAAGGCCGAGGTAGCCGCCGCGCGCGCCCGCGAGCTTGCCCCCGAGCTCACCATCACCGCGCTTAAA
>QWCJ01000087.1_pt1 | contig 59271 bp, 52 predicted proteins | sample 1972501 | NCBI WGS metagenome assembly QWCJ01 (sample SAMN09866711, study PRJNA288562) | Human vaginal metagenome isolate term2_vaginal, whole genome shotgun... | isolation source: vagina | host: Homo sapiens | place: USA: California
TCAATTCTTGCTGAATAAATTAAGTTTCTATTCAACTTTTTATGAATTTAAATTTGTTAATTTTTTTAATTTTCGACTTGACTTCCGATAGTTAGTCTCAGTCGGTCGCTACATTCCCTTCTTCGAGATGGAGAATTTCTATTTTAGTTTATTCTCAAAGTATACACGATGATTTTAAGATATAGTTTATTGAATGAGATTTCTCCAGTCCTCCATGAGCCGGACGGGCTTGTTTCTGAGGCCGCAAACTGACACCGAAGGTGGCATCTCGAGCTTGTCGAGAGATCTATTTAATTTGCCTACCGTCGAGCGTAGTCGAGAGAGCTTTTATTTTTTTATCTTTTTCCAGCTCTAATTTCCTTATAAATAATAATGTATCTAAATTTTGTGAAAAATGTCAAAGAAATATTTTTTTATCGAAATTAACTGGTATAGTAGTAGGAGCGAATATTTGAAGTGTAAACATTTGATAATCACATTTATGCTTTAAGATATATAGAAAAACCTATAGGAAGCTATTTAATTTGCTTTCGTAGAAGAATTGGAGAGTGAATAATTTGGCATTATTTAATTTTTTTAAGTCATTTAGCCAAAAAGAAATTGATCAAAATATGAAACTTGTTGATCAAATTCTTGCCCTAGATGAATCAATGCAAAAACTGACAGATGTACAATTACAAAACAAAACTAGTGAATTTAAGCAAAGACTAAGCCAAGGCGAGACTGTTGATGACCTTTTGGTTGAGGCATTTGCTGTTGTTAGGGAAGCAAGTTCTAGAGTTCTTGGAATGAAGCACTATCCTGTCCAACTACTCGGTGGTATTGTTCTTCACAACGGACAAATCGCAGAGATGAGAACAGGTGAAGGTAAGACACTTGTTGCGACCCTTCCTTCTTATCTTAATGCCCTAACTGGTAGGGGAGTCCATGTAGTTACTGTAAACGACTACCTAGCTAAGCGTGACCAAGAGTGGATGGGTAAGGTACATACCTTCCTTGGCCTTACAGTAGGATGTATTGTTTATGGTCTAACTAATTCTGAAAGAAGAAAGAATTACCTTGCAGACATCACTTACGGAACCAACAACCAATTTGGTTTCGATTATCTAAGAGATAACATGGTAATCTACAAGGACGACATGGTTCAAAGAGACCTTCACTATGCTATAGTAGACGAGGTCGACTCAATCTTAATAGATGAGGCTAGAACTCCACTTATTATTTCCGGCCAAGGAGATGAGTCTACAGATACCTACACTAAGGCAAACGAGTTTATCCAAACCCTAGAAGGAAGAATCCTTGATCCGAATGAGGATGCTGATATCGACCCATTCGACAGGGAGTTTAAGGTAGAAGATGTTGATTTCCTAGTAGATCAGAAGAGAAAAACATCCAACCTTACAGAAAAGGGAACTGCAAAGGCAGAGAAGTTCTTCGGTATAGATAACTTATCCGATACTGATAATATCGAGCTTGCCCACTATATTAACAACGCCCTAAAGGCAAATACTACTATGACAAGAGATATTGACTATGTAGTAAATCACGGCGAGGTTGAAATCGTCGATGAGTTTACTGGTCGTATCATGCAAGGTAGGAGATTCTCTGATGGTCTTCACCAAGCCATAGAGGCCAAAGAAGGAGTTGAGGTTAAGGCAGAAAGTAAGACACTTGCTACAATTACCTTCCAAAACTACTTTAGGATGTATGACAAGCTATCTGGTATGACAGGTACAGCTATGACAGAAGAAGACGAGTTTAGCGAAATTTACAAACTAGACGTAGTAGAAATCCCAACTAATAGACCTGTTCAAAGACAAGATGATGTGGACTATGTATATATCAACGAACGCGGTAAGTTTAATGCAATTATAGATGAGATCAACAAGGTACACGCTACAGGCCAACCAATCCTAGTAGGTACTATCTCAATCGAAGCAAGTGAGAGATTGTCCGATGCCCTAAGAAAGGCTGGTATTTCTCATACAGTCCTCAATGCGAAAAACCACGAGAGAGAAGCTGATATTGTTGCCCAAGCTGGTAGACTAAACCAAGTTACAATCGCAACCAACATGGCTGGACGTGGTACCGATATTATGCTCGGTGGTAACGTAGACCATATGGCTATGACTAAGCTAAAAAGAGAGGGTGTGGCAGAGGATGTGCTCGAACAAGTAGATTCATTTGCAGAAACTACCGACCAAGCTGTCCTAGATGCAAGAAAGAAATATAGACACTACAAGGACATCTACAGACCTGAAATCAAGGCTGAAGCTGAAAAGGTTAAGGAAGTAGGCGGACTTTATATCATAGGTTCAGAAAGACACGAGTCTCGTCGTATAGACAACCAGCTTAGGGGTCGTTCAGGACGTCAAGGAGACCCAGGTAAGTCAAGATTCTTCATATCACTTGAAGATGACCTCATTAGACTTAACGGTGGTGAGGCTGTAGCTAAGTTTGTTGAAAAATACAACTATGACGAAAATGAGCCTATAGTTTCTAGGATGGTATCTAAATCCGTAGAACGTGCCCAAACAAGGGTTGAGGCTAACAACTTCGCTACAAGAAAAAGAGTCCTCCAATACGACGATGTTATGAACAAACAAAGAACTATCATCTACAACGAAAGAAGAGAGGTTCTATTTGGTCAAGACATGAAAGAGACTATAGTAGCTATGATCAAAGATGTAATAGCAAATGCTGTTTACACCTTTACCAACCCAGAGATCAAACCAGAAAACTGGGAGATGACAGCCCTACTAAACTACCTCCACGGACTTGCTATGCCTGTAAAGAGCCTTCACTTCGAAAACATCAACTCTTACAGCCAACAAGACCTAATCGACTACATCACAGATGCGACCCTTGCTAAATATGAAGATAAGGAAGCGACCTTCGGATCTGAGAATATGAGAGAGGTAGAAAGAGTAATCCTACTTAGGGTAATAGATCAAAAATGGATGGATCATATCGATGCTATGGATCAGATGAGAAAAGAAATCGGTGTAAGGGCTATGGGACAAGAAGACCCAGTAAGAGCCTACACAAACGAAGGTTTCGACATGTATGAAGATATGACTAGATCTATCCAAGAAGACACTGTTAAGTACATGCTAAGTGTAGAGATCAGACAAAACATCGAAAGAAAACAAGTCCTTAAACCTAGCGAAGAGCACCTAGAAGGCCAAGAGGAAGAAGATATGGAAGGTCTTAATAGAGCAGAACGCAGGAGACTCGAACGTGAAGCCAAAAAGGGCGATGTAAAGAAATAATATGAAGGAAATATTTGAATTAAGATCTGAAATAGAGGATTTAAGCCAAAAACTAAAACTAATCGGAGATTCTCTTTGACCCAGCTAGCTTGGAAAAAGAGATAAAAGAACTCGAGAAACAATCAGCGAGTCCTGATTTCTGGAACGATTCTGATAAGGCCCAAAAGATAATGGCAGATCTTGCAAGTAAGAAAGACGAGCTAGCTGATTACAAAAAGCTTGAAAATGGCTTAGTAGACAATACAGATATGCTTGATCTTGTGGAGATGAGCGAAGAGAAAGAGACAGATACGATAGAAGAAGTCGAAGATTCTCTAAAAAAGCTCGCTAAGCTTGCCACTCAGATGAAGCTTAGGACCCAACTTGATGGGGAATATGACAAGAACAATGCCTATATATCAATCAATGCAGGAGCCGGTGGACTTGAGGCTACAGACTGGGCGGATATGCTCTTTAGGATGTATAAGAGATATTTCGATAGTATTGGATACAAGTATGAGATTAAAGATTTAAACAATGAAGAAGCAGGTGGGATTAAGTCAGCAACCATGCATGTTACTGGTCCTTATGCCTACGGATATCTTAAGGCGGAAAAGGGAGTCCACAGACTTGTGAGGATTTCTCCTTTCGATAGCCAATCCAGAAGACACACTTCCTTTGCCTCTGTCGATGTATTCCCAGAGCTTGATGAGAATATCGAACTTGATATCGACCCATCAGACCTAAGAATAGATACCTACAGGGCAAGTGGAGCTGGAGGCCAGCACGTTAATAAGACCGACTCTGCCGTAAGGATTACCCACATACCAACTGGGGTTGTTGCGACAAGTCAGGCAGAACGTAGCCAAATCCAAAATAGACAGACTGCAATGAATCTTTTGAAAAGTAAGCTTGTTCAGATCAAAGAAGAAGAACAAAGAGAAAAAATCGAAGACATACAAGGAAGCTATTCCCAAATCGCTTGGGGAAGCCAAATCAGATCCTATGTTTTCCAACCTTATACCTTGGTCAAAGACCACAGGACAGGTTTCGAGATGGGAAATGTAGAAGCTGTGATGGATGGAGACATCCAAGGCTTTATAGATGCTTTCCTTGCTGATAAATAATCGGGACTGTTTATAAAATGATAGCTGCATCCTGTCAGAGAATTATAGGAAGTTCTCTGATGGGGCACTTTCATAGAGGCAGCCCGTTTTTTTAAAATAAGGAGGAATTTTGAAAGATATAATACTAACAGGTGACAGACCAACAGGCAGACTTCACCTAGGACACTATGTAGGAAGCTTAAAAAACAGAGTAATTATGCAAAATGAGGGTAATTACGATAGGATGTATATCATGATTGCAGACAGTCAAGCCCTCACAGATAATTTCGACAACCCTGGAAAAATTAGGGAAAATCTCATAGAGGTAGCCCTAGACTATCTAAGTGTGGGACTTGACCCAGAAAAAGTGACCTTCTTCGTCCAATCCCAAGTCTCAGAGCTAACAGAGCTTACCTTCTACTTCCTAAATCTTGTTACCCTATCAAGACTTGAAAGAAACCCTACAGTTAAGTCAGAAATTAAACTAAGAGACTTCGAAACATCCCTACCAGCAGGATTTCTAATCTACCCAGTAAGCCAAGCTGCTGATATCCTTCTCTTTGATGCAAATATAGTGCCTGTAGGAGAAGATCAAGAGCCAATGCTTGAGCAAGCAAGAGAGATTGCTAGAAGCTTCAACCACATCTATGGAGATACCTTTGTAGAACCTAAGGCAGTTCTTCCAGAGGCAAAAATCGCAAGACGTATGCCAGGAATCGATGGAGGGGCTAAGATGAGCAAGTCCTTGGGAAATGCAATCTACCTTGCAGATGACAAAAAAACTGTCAAGAAAAAGGTAATGAGCATGTACACAGACCCTGATCATATTAATATCGAAGATCCAGGCAAGATTGAAGGTAATATCGTCTTTACCTATCTAGATGTATTCTCAAAACCTGAGCACTTTAAGGAATTCCTTCCTGAATACGAAAACCTAGAAGCTCTTAAAGATCATTACAGAAGGGGAGGTCTGGGAGATGTAAAGGTTAAGAAATTCCTAATCAAGGTCCTAGAAGACGAGCTAGAGCCAATTAGAAAAAGACGTGCCGAATACGAAAAAGACCTAGAAAAAGTATTTAAAATCCTAGAAGAAGGAACAGCAAAAGCAAGAGAAGCTGGAAGATCAAAGGTCGAAGAAGTAAAAAAAGCTATGGGCATCAACTACTTCGAAGACGAAAAGCTAGTGAAGAGCTTGCAAGAAAAATATAAATAAGAGTTTCCCTCTATCCTTATGTAGGGCTTAAGTCGAGACATCTCATGACTACAGGTTATGTATAATAATTGGCGAGAAAGGTATTTTCCCAGTTATTCACCTCGACAGAGCTTCCACAGGGAAGCGACGAGAGGTCTACAGAACTTTGGGACGTGTATGGTCTGAGACTTTGTTATTTATGTATTCTATTAGATAACTTGAACTTTTATATCTACATGTCATCATATACTGTAGATCTCTCACATGCGTTCGAGATGGCGTTAATGGGTGTTTTGATTTAATTATGAGTTTTAAAATAATTATAATTTTACTATTTCTCGCGAGATTTCTCCATTCACTTCGTTCAGTCGAAATAAGGTCGCCCTCCTGTTGGGCCACTGTTTGTCTGAAAGACAAATAGTGTAGTGACCTTTGTTTTGTAGAAACAAAGGTCAAAAGAAGGCCGAATGGCGTTCTAATAATTTTAGAAAACTTCGTTTTCTTACATACTCTTATATCTAATGGTTCTGGTCAAAATGAACGTTAGTGAATTGATGACAGACCTTAATCGAGGCTTTGCGAGATAAAGGTCAAGCTACGCTTGTCCTGAATCCGCAAACTACCGTCGAGCGTAGTCGAGAGATCTCTTAATGATTATTAGGTCATAGACATTAATGGGTAGAGATTTTGTTTAATCTTTAATTTTACTAGCTTATTTATAGAAAGGAATAATATGAACAAATTTAATTCTAGACTTGGCTTTATACTAACGGCAGTTGGATCTGCTGTGGGTATGGCCAATGTTTGGGGCTTTCCTTACAAGCTCCAGGAAGGGGGACTTTTTTTCCTCTTAGTCTATATCTTCTTTATAGGTCTTTTTTCCTATGTAGGGCTTTCAAGTGAGTTTGCTATAGGAAGAATTGCAGAGGCAGGTACTATCGGATCTTACGAGAATGCCTTTGAAAGCAAGGGAAAAAGCCCTAAACTTGGGCGTGCTATATCAATTCTTCCCCTCATTGGCCTTATACTTCTTACGATTGGCTATGCAGTTGTAGTTGCTTATATTTTTAGGGCCTTGGTTGATTCTATTACTGGGACTTTGATGAGTGTTGATGTAGGAAGTTGGTACAAGGACTTATCTGAAAGGGACTTTTCAGTTTGGCCATATCATCTTTGTGTAATTATTTTGACCTTGATTAATTGTCTTGGTTCTGCCAAAACTTTAGAAAAATCAAGTAAGTTTATGATGCCAGCCTTTTTCATCCTCTTTGTAGTTATAGCTATAAAGATTATCAGCCTACCAAATGCTATGGATGGCTATAGGTATATGTTTAGGATAGATAGGTCGATGATAAGTATAGGAAATGTGGTATCAGCCATGGGTCAGGCCTTCTTTTCCTTATCGATTACTGGTTCAGCCATGATGATCTGCGGGGCTTATCTTCACAAGGACGAGGATATAATCTATTCATCTAAGATGACAGGTCTTCTAGATACAATAGCTGCAATGGTTGCTGCCTTTGTGATGATTCCTTCTGTCGTAGTTTTTTCTATGAATCAGGCAGGTGGTCCAGGGCTCTTATTCCAAGTTCTACCTACAATCCTACAAAATATAGAAGGAGGGAGGTTCTTTTCAATTATCCTCTATCTTGCTGTATTATTTGCAGGTATTTCATCTCTTCAGATAATGTTTGAGGTAGTAGTTGAGTCAGTGACCTATGTATTTAAGAAATTGGATAGAAAAATTGTCCTAATAGCAATAGGAGCCTTAGTATTTCTAGTAGGTATGAATATGGAGAAGGTCAGCCAATGGGGGCCTTTTATGGATATTATATCAATCTACATCATCCCTATAGGGGCGATGATTGGTGCTATAACTTGGTTTTATGTCTTAGATAAGAAGACTCTAATAAGTGAGATCGACCTAGGTTCTTTTAGAAAATATGGACAAGGTTGGTATAGGATAGGAAAGTATCTATATACACCACTTGTAATAGTGATTTGTCTTTTGACAATAATAATGTAAAATCCCTTCGGGGATTTTTTAGATGGAAATTTTAGAAAAAACTTTACTTATTTAAAGTTTGGGATATAATACTAACATACTTTAAAGCGATATAGACATATTAAAGTTAAGGAGTTTATATGAATAAATTTAATTCAAAAATTGGTTTTATATTAACAGCGGTTGGTTCTGCTGTCGGCATGGCAAACGTCCGGGGTTTTCCTTACAAGTTCCAGCAGGGAGGTCTAGTATTTTTCCTAGCTTATTTGTTATTTATAGTCATTTTTTCCTATGTGGGACTATCTAGCGAGTTTGCAGTTGGTAGGCTTGCAGGTACTGGAACCTTAGGTGCTTATTACAAATCTTTTAAAAGCAAGAATAAGGATACCCTTATAGGAAAGTACATAGGATTTGTCCCTCTGTTGGGTTCCTTGTTTATAGCAGTAGGCTATGCTGTAATTGTTTCTTATATAAGTAAGGCCTTGTTGGATTCTCTTACAGGATCTTTGATGCATGCTGATACTACTAATTGGTTTGATAGCTTCTCCCAAAAGCCTTACTCAGTAGTTGGGTTTCATTTTGCAATTATCGTGATAACTCTTATTACTTGTATAGGAGGGGCTAGGACGATAGAGAAATCTAACAAATTTATGATGCCTACTTTCTTTGTTCTTTTTGTCATTTTGGCAATTAAGATTTTAACACTTGATGGGGCAATCGAAGGCTATAAGTATATGTTTAGATATGATAGCGAAGCTTTGAATATCAATACCATAGTCCAAGCTATGGGCCAGGCCTTCTTTTCTCTTTCTGTAACGGGATCTGGGATGATAGTTTGTGGAGCCTACCTAAGTAAGGATGAGGATATTGTATCTTCTTCCAAGATGACAGGCCTGCTCGATACTATAGCAGCACTCTTATCATCTTGCGTTATAATCCCTGCTATCATGGTCTATAGAATGGATCAGGCAGGTGGACCAGGTTTATTGTTCCAAGTCTTACCTACCATCCTACAAGATATGTTCTTAGGTAGATTATTTGCAATAATCTTATATCTTGCGGTAATACTCGCAGGCATTTCATCCCTACAGAATATGTTTGAGGTAGTAGCAGAGTCTCTTATGAACAGGTATCCAAAGATAAAAAGAAACCTAGCCCTAGTCCTAATTGGAATTTTCGTATTTGGCTTGGGAGTCAATATGGAAATGATTAGCCAATGGGGACCATTTATGGACATAATCTCTATCTACATCATCCCAATTGGAGCTTCTATCGGAGCTGTAACATGGTTTTATGTATTGGCTAAGGATAAGCTTATTGGAGAGATTAATCAAGGATCTGAGAAAAAATACGGGGATAAGTGGTACAAGATTGGAAAATATATCTACACACCAATTGCCATTATCCTTTGTGTCATAGCACTAATATTTAAAGTTTCATTCTAAAGAAAAAGCCAATCCAGTAAAGGGTTGGCTTTTAACATGCGTATTTTTATTTCAGTATTTTTAATAGAAACCTAATTTTTCTTTTGAGGAATCAATGATAATATTTTTAACTTGAGTGTAGGCTTCAAGGGCAAGTTTGTCTGTTTCCCTACCTATACCAGAATCCTTGTAGCCACCGAATGGTGCACCTGCTGGGAATTGGTTGTAGGTGTTAACCCAAATTCTTCCTGTCTTTAGTCTATTTGAAACATCCATTATCCTATATAGGTCGTTGGAGTAGATTCCTCCACCAAGGCCGTAGTGGGAGTCATTTGCCATTCTTATAACATCGTCCTCGTCCTTGAATTTCTTTATTACTACAACTGGTCCAAAGATTTCTTCTTTGTAGGCGTCGTTATCTTCTGGAACATCAGCAAGCATAGTTGGTGCGAAGAAGGCTCCCTTGTCGAGTCCGTTTTCTGTAAGTCTCTTACCACCAGCAAGGACCTTTGCACCTGCATCTGTTGCTTTTTTGATGAATTCTTCTATAACTGGGATTCTCTTCTCATCTCTTAGGGCACCCATTTGTGTGTCCTCTTCTAGAGGGTTACCGACTTTTACCTTATTGAAAGCTTCAACAAGTTTTTCTACAAATTCATCGTAGATTCCTTCTTGGATAAAGAGCCTAGATCCTGCTGAGCAAACTTCTCCTTGATTGAATAGGATTCCAACTTGGGCGCCTTCTAGGGCTTTTTCTATATCAGCATCGTCAAAAATGATATGAGCTGACTTACCACCAAGCTCTAAGGTTGAAGGAATTAAGTTTTCTGCTGCAGAAATACCAATGTGACGACCAACACTTGTAGAACCTGTAAAGGCAAGCTTATCCACGCCTTTGTGATGTTGGAGGTATTCTCCAGTTACAGAACCCCTACCACTTACAACATTGATAAGTCCCTTTGGAAGGAGGTCTTCTATTCTTCTGATCATCTCAAGAAGCCCTATAGATGTGTTTGAAGAAGGGGAGATTACTATAGTATTTCCCCCTGCTATAGCTGGTGCAAGCTTCCAAGCAGCCATAAGGAGTGGGAAGTTCCAAGGAATCATTTGAGCTACAACCCCAAGTGGCTCTCTTTTTCTGATTGATACAAATCTACCATCAAGCTTAGAAATTTCATCTTCATCAGCTCTTAAGAGGGAAGCGAAATATCTAAAATGATCTACAACCCAAGGAAGGTCAACTGTCCTTGTTTCACGAATTGCCTTACCATTATCCATAGTCTCGATTGTGGCAAGATCTTCTAAGTTTTCTTCTATCCTATCGGCTATTTTAAATAGGAGGTTTGCACGTTCTTCCTTAGAGAAAGATCCGTATTCTCCATCAAAACATGCTCTAGCAGCCTCGATCGCTCTGTCTACATCCTCATTATTTGCAGTAGCAAACTCAGCAATCTTCTCGCCTGTAGCAGGATTTATTGCATCGAGATACTCGCCTGATGCTGGCTTAATCCATTCACCATTAATATATAAATCATATCTATCTTGAATTTTCATTTAAAACTCCTTAAAATGTTATTCTTTCTTACTAATAAGAATGATACCCAAGGACAATAGTTAATAAACATTTATTTGCTGTAGGAGGGTAAAAGCTTAAGAAAATATTTTGTAAACGATTCTAATTCTGAGGCTGGTGTGTGTCAAGATTTCCTATATGTTCCTCTTATGGTGAACGAAAGTCGAGATATCTCATTTTCTGCCCTTATGTCGAGCGTAGTCGAGACATCTCTTGCTATATATTTATCAAGAATTACCCATTCCTCCACCCCGAAAAAAGCCCGTCCGGCTCTGAGAGGACTAGGTGAGAGGTCTACAGAACTTTGGGACATGTTTTGTTGGATATTTTATTATTTAGTTATATATCTAGATAGCTTGTACTTTTATATTCATATGTCATCATAGACTGTAGATCTCTCACATGCGTTCGACGGTAGTTTGCGGATTCAGCTACGCTTCACCTCGCAAAGCCTCGATTAAGGAGTTTCATTAGTTCGCTATGCTCACTATGACAACTCCATTAGAGATGGCGGTAATTGTGTGAAATAAAACAATGTTCGGACTCAAAGAATTATACTTTTGCTATTTCTCGGGAGGCTTTTCCACGTCCTCACCGAGCCGGACGGGCTTGATTTCGAAGCAAGGGAAAGAGAAGGAAAGCATGCTTTCCTACATTACACTAGTCTCGAGCGTAAGTTGAGAGATCTATTTAATTTGCATATCATCTAGCGTAGTCGAGATATCTCTTAACATAATCTTTATTCTTATTAATAATTCCCTAGTTATGCCACCTCGAACTTTACGTGAGAGGTCTACAGAACCTTGGGACGTTTATGGTCTGAGACTTTGTTATTTACGTATTCTAGTAGATAAATGAACTTTTATATCTACATGTCATCATAGACTGCAGATCTCTCACATCCGTTCGAGATGGTGTTAATGGAAGTCTTGATTTAATTATGAGTTTTTAAATAATTATAATTTTGCTATTTCTCGGGAGGCTTATCCACTCACTACGTTTGGTCGAAGCAAGGGGAAGGGGAGGGCAAAGCAAAAGACCTACAAGCTTTTGCTCATAGGCCTTATTTTCCTTATTTGTTTCTTGGGTTTTCTATTGCAGCTTGGGCAGCGGCTAGTTTTGCTATTGGTACTCTATATGGAGAGCATGATACATAGTCTAGTCCTACTCCGTATAGGTATTTAACTGTGGATGGTTCACCACCGTGCTCACCACAGATACCGATGTGGAGTTTGTCGTTTGCTTTTCTTCCCTTTTCTACTGCAGTTTCAACTAAGAATCCTACACCCTTTTGGTCTAGTACTTGGAAAGGATCTTTTTCGAAGATATCTTTTTCGATATAGGCTGGTAGGAACTTACCTGCGTCATCTCTTGAAAGACCGAAGGTCATTTGTGTAAGGTCGTTTGTACCGAAGCTGAAGAAGTCAGTTACTTCTGCAATCTCATCTGCAGTGATTGCTGCTCTTGGAATTTCTATCATTGTACCTAGTAGGTAGTCGATTTTCTTTCCTTTTTCTTCGAATACTTTTTCTATTTCTTCTTTAACAGTTTCTTTTACTTTAGATAATTCTACTACGTCACTTGATAGTGGAATCATGATTTCTGGAACTACCTTTACTCCGTCTTCATGGCAGTGGATAGCTGCTTGGATGATGGCACGAGCTTGCATTTTTGCGATTTCTGGATAGATTATAGCAAGTCTTAGTCCTCTAAATCCGAGCATTGGGTTTACTTCTTGAAGCTCTGCTATTCTTTCTTTAACTCTTGCTGGTTGAATGTTTAGTTCAAGGGCAAGGTCTTTGATTTCATTTTCTCCCTTTGGTAGGAATTCGTGAAGAGGTGGGTCAAGAAGTCTTACTGTTACTGGTCTTTCTTTCATGAGTGAGTAGATTTGATAGAAGTCGTCTTCTTGCATTGGAAGGATCTTCTCTAGGGCAGCTTCTCTTGTTTCAAGATCGCTTGCTAGGATCATCTTTCTAACTTGGAAGATTCTGTCTTCTTTAAAGAACATGTGCTCAGTTCTACATAGTCCGATTCCTTCAGCACCAAAGTTTAGGGCTTGGGCTACGTCTCTTGGTGTATCTGCATTTGTTCTTACTTTCATGTCTCTAAATTTGTCAACCCAACCCATAAATGTACCGAAGGCACCGTGTAGTTGAGGTGGTTGTGTTTCTAGGCTTCCCTTATAGATGGCACCAGTTGATCCATCGATTGAGATTGTATCTTCTCCGGTTAGGACTAAATCGCCGATTCTTACTGTGTGTTCGTACTCGTCAACGTGAAGTTCTCCGGCACCTGCAACACAGCACTTACCCATACCTCTGGCTACTACTGCAGCGTGGCTTGTCATTCCTCCACGAGCTGTAAGGATTCCCTTAGCAGATACCATTCCTTCGAGGTCTTCTGGGGATGTTTCTTCACGGACAAGGATTACTGCTTCACCGTCAGCTGCTCTTTTGGCTGCTTCTTTGGCAGAAAAGGCAATTTTACCTACTGCTGCTCCAGGAGAGGCAGCAAGTCCTTTTGCGATTGGTTCATTTTTATCTTCAGCTTCTTTTGTAAAGGTAGGGTGGAGTAGGCCATCAAGGTCTTTAGGATTAACCCTTAGGACAGCTTCTTTTTCATCTATTAGACCTTCTTCTACAAGATCAACTGCAACTTTAACCGCTGCTTGGGCAGTTCTTTTACCGTTTCTTGTTTGAAGGAGGAAGAGCTTACCATCTTGGATAGTAAATTCCATATCTTGCATATCTTTGTAGTGAGCTTCTAGCTTTTCAGATGTTTCAAAGAATTCTTTGTATACTTCTGGCATAGCTTTTTCTAGGGTAGCTATCTCTTGAGGAGTTCTTACACCTGCCACTACGTCTTCACCTTGGGCGTTGATTAAGTATTCACCGAATAGGACATTTTCTCCAGTAGCTGGGTTTCTTGAGAAGGCTACACCAGTACCTGATGTATCTCCCATGTTACCAAATACCATTGATTGAACGTTAACGGCTGTTCCCATAGCATCATCTATATCGTTTAGTTTTCTGTAAAGGATTGCCCTTTCGTTCCCCCAAGATCTAAATACAGCAGAGATTGCAAGGTCAAGTTGCTCTCTAGGCTCTTGTGGGAAGTCTTCTCCCATAAGCTCTTTGTATTTTGCTTTATATTCTTCTACTAATTCTTTAAGGTCATTTGCATCAAGTTCTGTATCAAGCTTAACGCCTTTGGCTTCTTTCTTGGCAGTAAGGAGTTTTTCGAAGTTGTTTTTGTCAAGCTCCATAGCAACGTCAGCAAACATTTGGATAAAACGTCTGTAAGAGTCATAGGCGAATCTTTCGTTGTCAGTTTTCTTTGCAAGACCTATAACAGCATCGTCATTAAGACCTAAGTTAAGGATAGTATCCATCATACCTGGCATGGAAATAGGGGCTCCAGACCTAACTGAAACTAGAAGTGGATCTTCTGTAGAACCGAAAGTTTTTTCGTTTGCTTTTTCCAAGTCTTTGATATGTTCTGTAACTTCCTTGTTTAGATCATCCCAAAGCTTCTTATCTTCTTTGTAAAATCTGGTACAAGCCTCTGTAGTTATTGTAAAACCATATGGTACTCTTATACCAAGGTTGGTCATTTCTGCAAGGTTTGCACCCTTACCACCCAAGAGGGCTCTCATTGACATGTTTCCTTCGTTAAAGTTATAAACGTATTTGTTTGTCATTTTTCTTTCCTTTCCAATAACTTATTTTTGTTTAAATAATTAATAATGATATCTGAAGTTTCTTCGATTGACCTATAGGTTACATCGATTACAAAACAGCCCAAATCCTTCATCAAATCGTCTGCGTATTTTAGCTCGGCATCTATCCTTTCCCTACTAGAATAGATTGAATCGCTAGATAGCTTAAGTGATTTTAATCTTTCATCTCTTACACTTTTTAGCCTACCCTTATCGATTGTAAGGCCAATTATGCGTCTGGGATCGATTTCAAAAAGCTCTCTCGGAGCCTTCGAGTCCACAATCAAGGGAATATTTGATACCCTTAGGCCCTTGCTTGCCAAATACATGGATAGGGGAGTCTTAGAAGATCTAGAAACTCCTATAATAGCTATATCACAAAACTTAATACCCCTAAAGTCTGCTCCGTCGTCGTATTTGATGGCGAAATCTAGGGCATCTAGCCTTCTCATATGATTTGAATCATAAGCATTGATAAAGTTTGGATTATCAAGAGGCTTTTGATTAAGAATCTTTGAGAGACTGTTGATAGAGTAGGCCATAAGGTCGATTGTCTCAATCTCTTTAGTCTGGGCAAAAGTTTTAATATAGGCACTCATCTTAGAATCTTGGAAAGAGTGATAAATTATTATATTGTAGGTCTTAATACTCGCTAATAAATCAGAAAGCTCGTCTATTTCCTTGACTTGAGATTTGATAATAATATTAGAATTTATATCAAACTTACTCAAGGAGAAGTGGACTATCTCTGATATAGCAAGGCCAGCTGTATCTGAAATAATATAAATATCCAAATTTCCTTCACTCCTTTGTGCGATCCTAGATATATTATATCAAATTTTTCACGATATGAAAACTTTTCCATTAAAATTTTATCCTTCCCTTAAATTCCAATACTCAGCTTATGAAAATACTTTCAAAAATGCAAGGTTATGAAAAAATATGACAAATTAGAGGCTAAATTTGAGGAGGATTTACAAAAATAGGATGGATTGACAAAATAGATAAAGAAAATATAGTATATACAATATCGAAACAATAAAAGAGGAGTAGGAAGGGATTATTTCTAGAGAGGAAACGGGAGCTGGAAGTTTCTAGTATGAACTTTTGAAGGTTGCTTTTGTAAATGTTTCATGTCGCACGCATTGGTGCAAAGAGAGTCTTAATTAAGAAAATTAGGTGGTAACACGGTCATTCGTCCTATGTTGTTATCACCTTTTTTATTTTTAAAGGAGTTAATATGGATACAAAATACAATCCAAATCAGTTTGAAAAAGAAATTTATGAAAAATGGGAGAAGGGTGGTTACTTTAAGGCCAAGGTAAATCCTGACAAGAAGCCTTACACTATAGTTATGCCACCTCCAAATGTTACAGGCTACCTCCACCTAGGCCACGCCCTAAATAACACTATTCAAGATATCATCATTCGTTACAAGAGAATGGCAGGCTTTGAAGCCCTATGGATACCTGGAACAGACCACGCTTCTATATCTACCGAAAGTAAGGTTGTAGATAAGATATATAGTGAAGGAAAGACTAAGGCTGACTTAGGCCGTGAGGGCTTTCTAGAAGAAGCCTGGGACTGGACAAATAAGTACGGGGGAAGAATTAAAGAACAACTTCGTACAATCGGTGTATCTTGTGATTGGGACCATGATTCCTTCACTATGGATGAAAATCTAACCAAGGCTGTCAAGAGAGTCTTCAAGAAGATGTATGACGATGGCCTAATCTATAGGGGAAATAGGATAGTAAACTGGGACCCTAAGGCAGAAACTGCTATATCAGATGCAGAAGTATATCACGAAGACCAAGTAGGTCATCTCTGGTATATCAAGTATTTCTTCGAAGGTAGCGATGAGTATGTAACAATCGCCACAACAAGACCGGAGACTATGCTAGGAGACTTGGCAGTTGCAGTAAACCCAGAAGATCCTCGCTTTAAGGATAAGATAGGCAAGAACTTGATCCTTCCCCTAGTTGGAAGGAAGATTCCTCTCATAGAAGATTCCTATGTAGATATGGAATATGGTACAGGTCTTGTAAAGATCACCCCATCTCACGACCCTAACGACTTCGAAGTAGGAGCCCGTCACGACCTTGGCCAATGTGTAGTAATAGATACCAAGGCACGTATTGTAGATGGCTACGGCAAATACTCTGGCATGGATAGGTATGAGGCTCGTAAGGAGATGATAAAAGATTTAGAAGAAGCTGGTCAGCTTGAAAAAATCGAAGAAATCGAGCACGCTGTAGGTTATTCTGAAAGGACCAAGGTTGTAATTGAGCCATTAATATCCAAGCAATGGTTTGTTAAGATGGACGAATTTGCCAAGATGTGTATAGATGCTTACGATAAGGGTGAGGTAAAACTTATACCAGATTCCCTATCTAAGACATACATGAACTGGCTAAATAATATCAGGGACTGGACCATCTCCCGTCAACTATGGTGGGGACACAGACTTCCAGTTTTCTATACTGATGATGGAGAAATTATTGTATCTGAGGATGAGCCAGATGAAAATGGCATGCTTAACGGAGTTCATGTTACTCAAGATGAAGATACCCTAGATACCTGGTTCTCATCAGCCCTATGGCCTTTTGCAACTCTTGGTTGGCCAGATGAAAACGAAGAATTAGATTATTTCTTCCCAACAGATATCCTAGTTACAGGTTACGATATAATCTTCTTCTGGGTAATTAGAATGATCTTCTCTTCAATTTATAACACAGGCAAGGTTCCTTTCCACCACGTTCTATTTACAGGACTAATCAGAGACCCTCAAGGTAGAAAGATGAGTAAGTCCTTAGGAAATGGTGTAGATCCAATCGATGTTGTAAATGAATACGGAGCAGATGCCCTAAGATTTACCCTAATTACAGGTAACTCTCCTGGAAATGATATGCGTTATGACGAAAAGAGAATCCTTGCAAGCAGAAACTTCGCCAACAAGTTGTGGAATGCTTCAAGATTTGTCCTAATGAATATAGAAGAGGGAGATGACCTAGAATTTAAGGGAGAAAATCTCGAGCTTGAAGATAAGTGGATCCTTAAGAGACTTAACGATGTAATAGTTGATGTTAGCAAGAACCTCGACAAATACGAAATCGGACTTGCAGCAGATAGGATAGAGGATTTCATCTGGAATGAGTATTGCGATTGGTATATAGAATTTGCCAAGATTAGACTTTATGGAGATGACGATGCGGCAAAGGCAAATGTAAAGAAAGTTCTTCTTTATGTTCTTAAGAATATGCTAGTTCTCCTTCATCCATTTATGCCATTTATTACAGAAGAAATCTACTCATCTCTTCCAAACAAGAAAGACCTCTTGATAGTAGAAGACTGGCCTGAGTTTAACAAAGATTTTGACTTTGTCAATGAAGAAAGTAATGTCAACTCTGTAATCGAAGCCATAACTGCAATAAGAAATCAAAGAGCTACCCTAAATGTTCCAGCCAAGACTTGTCAAAAGCTTACAATCCTTGTAGAAAATAAGGAAAATATCTCCTTAATCGAAGAAATCAAGGACCAATTTGTAAATCTCGCTAAGGCAAGCGAAGTTGAAGTTTTGGCTAAGGAAGATAGCGAAATTACGGATGAAGAAGGAATAGTAAGATTAGTATTCAATGAATTCTCAGTCCTAATGAGCCTTGATGAATTGGTAGATTATGAGAAGGAAAGAACTAGACTAAAAGATGAAATCAAACGCCTAGAAAATGAGATCAAAAGAGCTAGCGGTAAGCTTTCCAACAAGGGCTTTGTCGAAAAAGCTCCAGAGAAAGTAGTTAACGAAGAACGTGAAAAACTAGCGGGCTACGAAGACCTACTAGAAAAAACTAAGGCTTCCCTAGAAGAAATCAAGGACAAATAATGTACGACGACTTTTCTTATATCTATGACAAACTAAGCTTTGACTTAGATTATGAAAAATATGCAGAAAATATAAAATCTCTTGTTAAAAAACACGGGATAAAGAAGGAAAACATGCTAGAGCTTGCAGCAGGCTCTGGTATGTTGACTAGATATTTCTTTTATGAATTCAAAAATATCGACGCCCTAGATATATCGGGGAAGATGCTAGAAGTTTTTGCAAATAAATACGACCCAGAAAATGTTAATCTAATCCACTATGATATGGTTGAATATGTCAAGGAGGACTCCTATGATCTTATAGTAATCCTTCTAGATTCTGTAAATTATGTGACAGAAAAAGAGGATCTTCTTAAGCTTTTTAGAAATTGCTATGCTAGCTTAAAAAAGGGTGGACTTCTGGTATTTGATATCAATTCGCCTTACAAGATTAGGGAAATTTTCGGCAATGAATGCTATGTCTACGAATACGAAGACATATTCTACACTTGGGATAACTTCTATGAAGATGAGCTTTGTGATATGCACTTGGAGTTTTTCGTAGAAAATGAAGATGGATCTTATAGGAGAATATCAGAATTTCAGCAGGAAAGGCTCTACGAGATAGAAGAAGTTAAAGAAATAATCGAAGATATTGGCTTTAAGAATATAGAAATCTTTGATGAAGATGATATGGAAAGTGTCAAGGAGGAGAGTCTAAGGATACTCTTCTCACAGACAAAGGAGTAGTATGAATAGAGGAAAAGTTAAGATATTTGACAATAAAAGAGGTTTTGGTTTCATCGAATGGGAAGGGGAGGACCTCTTTGTCCACTATTCAGATATAGAAAGCGATACTAGCTTTAAGAAACTCTACCCAGGCCAAGCCGTAGAATTCGAAAAAATAGATGCCCCAAGAGGAGCCCAAGCCGTTAAGGTAAGGGTAATAGATTAAAAAGAAAGCTTTGGCAAAGAAAAGTCCAAAGCTTTTTATGTGTTTATTTTTATCTAAGCTATTTTACAAGCTTATAGTCGTATAGGTCGACTCCATCTCCAATATAGATATAAGAAAAGCCTGCAGACTTTAGGCTAAGACTTGCGATCTCCGCCCTGGCATTTGACCTGCAATAGACTATGGTAGGCTTATCCTTATCTATTTTTTCAAGATTTTCCAAAATCTCATCGTAGGGAATGTTTATTGCACCTTCCACATGGCCCATCTTGTACTCTTCTTCAGTCCTTACATCGATTATATCAAAATTATCTAAATTTTCTTCTAGGTCTTTTCCAGAAATTATTTTACTATACATCTTATTCTCCTTTCTCTTATTATACCAACAAATTAATTTGTAAAAAAGTTATGATTCTTAATTTTATATAAAATATCGGGTAAAGTATAGATAAATCATAGGAGGTTTTATGGAATATATAAAGTTAATAGGAATCCTTATTATTGTTTTAGGTTTTATTTTCAAACTAAATATTATCTTTACAGTAGTATTATCAGGATTCATAACTGCTTTAGTATCAGGCCTAAGCGTAGGTGAATTCCTAGATATTTATTATAACGCTTCCAGTAATTGGATTATCGGAAGAGCATGGTCTGAAGCAAGTTGCAGAAAATATAGTAAAGAAAAGAGAAAACTTGTCAGCTGGAGCCCTTCTTACAGTTTATCTTGCCTTTAGAGAACTTGCGGGATTTTTATCAATGAGAATTTACGGTCTAGTTCAATTTGTTAGACCTATAATTTTCCCTATGGCTGAAGCATCAGCTGAGAAAAAACACGGCAAATTATCAGATGGTCAAAGAGAAAAGCTCAAGGCTCGTGCAGCATCTATGGAAAACTTCGGAAACTTCTTTGCACAAAATACATTTGTTGGAGCAGCAGGAGTTTTGATGATGGTTGGAACTATGGCAGAGCTTGGATATGAAGTAACAAATATCGAACTTGCCCAATATTCAATTCCAATAGCTCTTATAACACTTGCTTTAGGTGTTGTTAAAAATATCATAGATGATAAAAAGATAAAAGGAGGCAAAGATGAGTAAAATATTTTCATCACCTGCTGAATTTTTCCCAGTATTTTTGGAGTTTATCTTTGTAATAATAGGACTTCAATTTTTCTACACAGCTTATAGAGCAAGTAAAGATCCATCAAGTGAAAAGAAGCTTACAACTGTAGTTTTCTGGGTAATCTTGGGTGTATTATTTGCCTTAGGAAAAGTGATTCCATCACAAATAAGCGGAATATTAGTCGTAATAATTGCCCTAATTTCTCTGGTAAATGGAATTGAGATTAAGGGTAGCAAAGAAGTTGATGAAAACCAACAAATTGCCTCAAGTAAAAAACTTGGAGCTAATGTATTCTTGCCAGTAATTATCATGGCAGCTCTTGCTATTGTTATTGCAAAGATTATACCTGAATCATCATCTTCTGTTCTAGGTCTAACAGCAATCATAGCAATTTGTTTTGCAATTATAATGACAAAATCTAGTTTCAAAGATATGCTAGATTCATCTGATAGGATGGTTCAACAAGTTGGTGCAGTTGCAATCTTGCCACAACTTTTGGCAGCCCTTGGTGCAATCTTTTCTGCAGCAGGAGTAGGAGATGTAATAGCTAAAATAATAGGCGGAATAATCCCAACAGTTAACCCATGGACCGGGGCTATTGCCTATGTCTTGGGTATGGTAATATTTACTATGATTATGGGAAATGCATTTGCAGCCTTTACAGTAATTACAGCAGGTATAGGGGTTCCATTTGTCCTAGCTCAAGGTGCAAACCCAGCAATAGCTGCAGCTTTGGCAATGACATCAGGTTATTGTGGAACACTTCTAACACCTATGGCAGGTAACTTTAACCTTTTACCTGTAGCACTTTTGGAGATGAATGATAAGAACAAGATAATAAAAGAACAAGCCCTACTTTCTATAGTTCTTATTGTAGTTCATATACTACTTATGAGATTTTGGGCGTTTTAGGAGGAATAAATGAAAATTTTAATAACAGGATTTGATCCATTTGGCGGAGAAGCGACTAACCCAGCAATTGAATCTGTAAAAAGAATCGACGAAAATATTGAAGGAGCAGAAATTTATAAGCTAGAAATTCCAACTGTATTTCATAAATCTGCAGCCTTAATTGAAGAAAAAATTAAGGAAATTAAACCTGATGCAATTTTATCTATTGGCCAAGCTGGCGGAAGATATGATATAAGTGTTGAAAGAGTAGCTATAAATGAAGATGATGCTAGAATCCCTGATAATGAAGATAATCAACCAATTGATGTGAAAATTAGAGAAGATGGTAAAAATGCTTATTTTGCAACCCTTCCTATAAAAGCAATGGTAGAAGAAATTAAGAAAGAAAATATTCCAGCATCAGTATCAAATACAGCGGGAACATTTGTTTGTAACCACGTAATGTATCAAGACCTTTATCTAGCAGAAAAATATGGAAATATAAAGGCTGGTTTTATCCATGTGCCATTCTTGCCAGAACAAGTTTTAGATAAGAAAGACACAGCATCTATGAGTCTTGATGACATAGTCAAAGGACTAAATGCAGCTGTTAGAGCAATTGTAAAATACAATGACAAAGAAGATTTAAATTCCGGGTAAGAAATTTTACAAGAAGTTTGACGTTAGAAGTATTTCAAACTATAGAGAATATTATCTAACAGGAGCAGATGGTTTTGATAGTTTTGTAAGAGAGCTTGAAAATGAGAATCCTAAGGCAGTTGTCCAACTAGTTCATGGAATGAGTGAGCATGGTGGAAACTACATGGACTTTGCAAAATATCTAAGTGATAATGGCTATGCTGTTGTCATTCACGATCATAGGGGGCATGGCAAGTCCCTAAGTGAAAGATATCCAAATGGTCATATGCAAAGGGCAAGCGAACTTGTAAATGATACATCTATGGTTACAAAATATATAAAAACTAAGTACAAAGATGTGCCAATATACATGCTGGGTCACTCTATGGGATCTATGACAGCTAGGGTATTCTTACAAGAAAATGATGATTTGATAAACAAACTTATTCTAACTGGTACACCACCTCCAGATGGATTTGCAAAAATAGCATACTTTTTTGCTAATGTATTTTGCTTTTATATAGGTAGTCATCAAAGATCAAATATTATAAATCATTTAGTTGGAAATGGAGACGGTTCCCTAGATTTTATTTCTTATGATGAGAAAAATAGAGAAGATAAATACAACGATTCAATGAGAATATTTAACTTTACCATTGGTTATAGCAAGGTTTTGATAGAAATAAATAAGAAATTATCCCAAAAATCAAAATATAAGATGAAAAACAGAAACTTACCAATATATAACTTAACTGGAAGAGACGACATGGTTACAAAGGGAGAAAAGGGAGTCAAAAGATCACTAAGTCTATTAAGGGATTTGGGATATAAAAATATAGCAAGCAAAACTTATAACAAGATGCGACACGATATATTAAACGAAACAAAAAAAGATATAGTGTATGAAGATATTTTAAAAATATTAGAAGACTAATTATTAAATATGGGTAAAATAATAGCAAGGACAGGAGGATATTATGACTGAAAAGAAGGAAAAAGATATCAAAAAGGAAGAAAAGAACATAAAAGACGGTGAATATTGTGGAGTAGAAGAATTTAACGGTAAGAAATTCAATACTTGCAATGGAGAAGAGATAGTAGAAGAAGGATTTAAGAATCCAGACAAAAAATAGAATTTAACCTAGCAAGACCTACTTGCTAGGCTTTTTCTTTGTAAGAAACTTTTTATAATTATAATTCCAATAATAATTTTAAATAATTGTAAAAATATTGTACAATAAGTAGGTACGTTTAAAATAATTATTCAGGAGGAAATTATGAGTAATGGAAATAAAGTTGTACTTATAGGAGATGGTTTTGTAGGAAGTTCTTATGCCTTTGCCTTAATTAATTCTGGGCTTGCTACAGAGCTAGCTATAATTGATATTAGAAAAGATAAGGAACTTGCTGATGTAAATGACTTACTAGATGCAACAGTTCTAACATCATCACCTACTATAGTTAAAACCGGAACATTTGAAGACTGCAAGGATGCAGATTTGGTTGTTCTTGCCTATGGTAATAGTCAAAAAAATCTTGTAAATAGATTAAATGATATAAAAATAGCGAGCCAAATGGTAGTTGATACTATCCCACAAGTTGTAGAAGCTGGTTACGACGGGGTAATTTTACTTGCGACAAATCCAGTAGATGTAATTGCTAGAGTCGTTGCTGAAGTATCTGGTTTTCCTAAAGAAAAAATCGTTGGAACAGGAACAAGCCTAGATACTGCAAGATTTAACCAATATTTAGCCTTAGAAAGTAAATTGAATGTTTCAGATATAAATGCTTATGTAATAGGCGAACATGGAAATTCTTCTGTAGCTGTTTGGTCAAATGCCAATGTAAATGGAATTAATATTAGAGAATTTATAGATAAAATAGACGATGACTACAAAGATGAAGTTGGTGAGTTAATTAGAGATAAGGCCTTTAAGATTATAAAGGGTAAGGGAGCTACACACTTTGGTATAGCAAATTGCCTACTTGCCTTCACTAAGGCAATCTTACTTGATGAAAAAAGAGTATTGATGGCATCAAGCTACTTAAACGGAGAGTATCAGAACGAAGGATTATATACAGGTGTTCCAACTATAATTGGTAAAAATGGTGCAGAAAAAATCCTAGAAATGCCAATAGATGATAGGGAACAAAAAATGTTCGACAAATCATGCAAAGACCTAAATGATAATTATAAATTAGCCTTAGAAGTAATAAATAAGTAACTATATTAAATTAATATCCCCTCAAATCTTACTATTATATTTTAAGATTGAGGGGATATTTAATGAATTTAATTTTCTTTTTTATAAGAGCTGTCACCGATCATTTCGCTAAGTACAACTTCATCAGTTGTCTTCATGCCGTATTTGGCAATGTGACCTACAGTTTCAATAGTCTTGTCTATGTTCTCTTTTACAATACCGTCACCAACTTCAAATGAATTATCTGATTTTGCCTGAAGGTAAGCAAGAGATGCATTTCTAATGCTTGAAGCAATCTTCATAGCACAAGAGGACTTGGCACCGTCACATATTATGCCCGAGTTTACAGCTAGGGCGTTAGTAATCGTATCTTCTATAATCTTCTTATCTTCCTTGTTTAGAAAAGCTATAGATGCTATGGATGCAGCAGAGGCAGAGACTACTCCACAGTAGGCAGAAAGCTTGCCTATTTTGTTTTTGATATACAAAGCAATTAGATTAGAAAATATAAGGGCCCTGTAGAGCTCATCTTCTGAGAAATCATTGTCTCTGGCATATAAGATTACAGGGACTGAGGTAGTAATTCCTTGATTTCCTGATCCTGAGTTAATGATTACAGGCAGCTCACAGCCGTTCATCCTAGCATCAGATCCTGCTGCAGCAAAGGCAGCGAGCTTCTCATAGTAGTTTGATGGGTCATTATTTAGGATGAGTTTTCCTATATTAGCTCCCCAGTCGTTTTTGATTCCTTCTTCTGCGATTTTTTCATTAAAAGAAATTTGCCTATCGAGAATTTCCTTGATATCAGAATAATCACAAGTTCTAGCAAAATCATAAACCTTATCGAAAGAAAAGTCAATATCCTCTTTTACTGCTTCTTCCTTTTCCTTTTGATATATTAGCTTGCCGTCCTTTTTTATTTCAATAATATTGGTATGGCTATCAGCTATAGTGACGCTTGCTGTAGACTTTTTATTTTCAAGGATGATTTGGATAAAAAGCCCCTCGTGTTCTCTAGCGAGGTTTACCCTTACCAGCCCTTCTTCTATAATCTTATCACAGAAATCAAGCTTAGTCTTATCAACATCTGCTAGGACTTCAAGTTCCCTATTAGGGTCCCCTAAATATATACCAGCAACTACTGATATCTCTATCCCCTTCCTACCCATGGTGGAAGGGACGGTTACAGAGTTGGCGTTTTTAATGATATTGCTAGAAAGATTTGCGATAATTTTTTCTGGATCAGATCCTAGAACCTCTCTTGCCTTAGCTGATGCGTAGGCTATAGCAATTGGTTCAGTGCAACCTGTGGCAGGGATTAGCTCTTCTTTGATTAACTCTTTAAAGTCTGTCATAACTATGCCCTTGCCCCCTTTGGAACCTTACCCAAAAGTCCAGTAACCATTAGGGCGATGGCTCCATCTCCTGTGATATTGCAAGCTGTTCCGAAGGAATCTTGGAGGGCAAATATTGAAAGGATTAGGGCAGTTCCTGTCGCATCAAAGCCAAGAATAGAAGTGATAAGACCTAAAGAGGCCATAACAGTTCCTCCTGGAACTCCAGGTGCTCCTATAGCAAATATTCCAAGAAGGAGGATGAAAAGAATCATATTTCCCGTGCTTGGGAGAGAACCGTAGAGGACTTGGCTTACTATCATTACGAAAAATGTTTCTGTAAGGACTGATCCACAAAGGTGGGTGTTAGAGCAAAGTGAAACTACGAAGTCTCTAATCTTTGGATCTAGGGTCTTTGCCTTTCTTGAACACTGAAGTGAAACTGAAAGTGTTGCAGCTGAAGACATTGTTCCAAGGGCAGTAACATAGGCTGGTGGATAATATTTCAAGACTTCTATAGGATTTGTTTTAGAAAAAATTCCGCCGAGACCATAAAGTAGGGCTAACCAAATATAATGGCCCAAAATTACGATCACTATGACTTTGAGAAATACTGGAAATTGGCTTAGGATTACTCCTTCATAGGAAAGTTCTGCGAAGGTTGTAGCTATATAAAAAGGTAATACTTTAATGATTACACGATTTACTATCTCAAGAACCATATTGTTGAACTCTCTTAAAAGATTGGCCCAAGTTTCAGATTTGGTCCATATTACTGCAAGACCAAAGAGAATCGCAGTGACAAGAGCGGTCATTACAGGCATGATGGAAGGGATATCCATTTGGAATAAAATCTCTGGGATTTTCTTTCCAGCTTCTGTTGCACTAACTATGTGTAGGTGTGGGATTATAGCTTTTCCAGCGATAAAGGAGAAAAGAGCAGCTCCCACTGATGAAAGATAACAAATAATTAGGGTTAGGGATAAGACCTTACCCGCACTTTCGTTTAAGGATACTATAGCTGGGGTAATAAATGCAAGGATTATGATAGGTACTATGTAGTTGATTAGATTACTCAAAATATTTTTGATTGTAGAAATCACTTGGATTGCACCTTCGTTTGCAATATTACCTAGGAAAATTCCTATAGCAATGGCTATAATTAGCTTAAAAAGTAAGCTGTTAAAAAATGATTTTTTGACTTTTGCGTCTGACATAAATACCTCCTAATAAATATATTTATAAATAAATTATAAGCTATAGGAAATTTTCGGTCAAGAAAAAGTTTTCATAGGTTGAATTAAATATTAGAAAGATTTCTTTATGAGTTTCCTCTTCTCTTTTGTAAAAATATTTGATAAAACTGTTAAAAGAATAGGATTTTATGGTATACTTTTCTATAAGATAAGAAGAAAGTAGGAGGAAAGATGGAAAATAATTTTTCTAACAAAAGTGTCGTCTTAAGAAATGTCACAAAGTCTTATGATGACGAACTAGTTTTAAAAACGGTAGATCTAACGCTTGAAAAGGGGAAGTTTTATACCCTTCTAGGACCATCAGGTTGCGGGAAGACTACAATTTTAAATATAATAGCAGGTTTTGTCGAGCAAACTAGTGGGGATGTATTTATAAATGGGGAGGACGTAAGTAATACTCCAGCCAATAAGAGAAAGGTAAATACAGTTTTCCAGAATTATTCTCTCTTTCCTCATATGAATGTCTACGATAATGTTGCCTTCGGCTTAAATATAAAGAAGATGGATAAGAAGCTAATCAAAGAAGAGGTCAAAAAGGCCCTCGATATGGTAAATCTTTCTGGCTTTGAGAAAAGAAAAATCTCACAAATGTCAGGAGGGCAAAGGCAGAGAGTCGCCATAGCTCGTGCCATAGTAAATCGACCAGATGTACTCCTCTTAGATGAGCCTTTGTCGGCCCTTGACATGAAGCTAAGAAAGTCTATGCAGGTCCTCCTTTCAAATATCCAATGGGAGCTTGGTATTACCTTTGTCTTTGTAACCCACGACCAGGAAGAAGCCCTAGCCCTATCTGATGAGATTTTCGTAATGGATAAGGGCGAGATTGTTCAATCAGGAACGCCTACAGATATCTACGATGAGCCAATCAATAGGTATGTTGCAGAATTTATCGGAGAGAGCAATATCCTAAGTGCTGTGATGAAAGATGACTATCTAGTAGAATTTTCCAACAAGGACTTTGCCTGTGAGGATGCAGGAATCCCTAAGGGAGAGAAGGTAGAGGTAGTTATAAGACCCGAAGATATCAATGTCTCAAAGGAGAGGCAAGCTGATATTAAGATGAGTGTGGACAACGTCTTGTTCAGGGGAGTCTTCAACGAGCTAATTTGCTTCGATGAAGATGATTTCAGGTGGAAGATCCATACTACCAAGAGATTTGAAGAAGGAGATGTTTTTGGAATTTCCATAGATCCAAGCGATATTCATGTAATGAGATTTAACGAATCAGAAGATGATTTCGATAAGAGAATCGAGAAATATGCTATAGGAGATGATGATGAATAAAAAATACAGGGCCCTATCAAGCCTATATTATTTATGGATCGTTCTTTTTATAATTGCACCTATAGCTATGCTTTTGTATCAATCATTTTTTGATATCTATGGCAACTTTACCTTTGACAATTATATTTCTTATTTTAGGTCTGGTAATTATATCAAGATGACCCTAAATTCATTCTTGACGGCCTTTTTGATAACTATAACGACCCTGATTTTGGCTTATCCCTTTGCATATTTTTTGACTAATTCAAAAAACAAGGAGTTCTTTCTCCTTTTGGTAACACTACCTACTTGGATTAATCTTTTGCTAAAGGCCTATGCCTTTATTGGACTTTTGAGTAAACATGGACCAATTGCCCAGGTCTTTTCCCTAGTAAGTGAGGGGCTTTTGTTCACCAACCCAGCCTTCGTCTTGGTAGCTTCTTATGTGGAGCTTCCCTTTATGATACTACCAATCTTTAGGGCCCTTGATTCGATACCAAATGAGTATCTGATAGCAAGCGAGGACTTGGGGGCAAGCAGATGGCAGACTTTTAGGAAAATTATCCTCCCTCTTTCTATGGATGGAGTAATAGCAGGAAGTCAAGCCGTATTTATTCCCTCCCTATCCCTCTTTCTAATTACAAGGATAATAGGAGGAAATAAGATCATAACCCTGGGAACTGCGGTTGAGGAGCATTATCTGGTTACACAAAATTGGGGGATGGGAGCTACAATTGGCCTAGTTCTAATCGTCTTAATGTTTGTTGTAATGAGTGCCCTAAATACTAGAAAGGATAAAAATTAATGAAGAGAAAATTTAAAATTTCAAATTTATATTTAATATTTATCTTTATCCTCTTATACCTGCCCATAGCCTATCTAATATTTTATTCCTTTAATAGGGGGACCAATATGAATTCCTTTGTGGGATTTTCTCTAGACCATTACAGGGAAGTCTTTCATGATACTAGGCTTTGGACGATTGTGATAAATACCATAGTCTTGGGGCTTTTGTCAAGCCTTGTAGCGACAATTATTGGAACTTGTGGAGCCATAGCGATCTATTATCTAAGAAGCGATAGGATTAGAAAAAGAGTATTAAACTTTAACTCAGTCCTTATGGTTATGCCTGATGTAATGATGGGAGCAAGCTTTTTGGTTCTCTTTACCTTTCTTATAAAGATACCCATGGGCTTTATGACGGTTTTGCTCTCCCATATAGCCTTCTCGATTCCCATAGTAGTCCTTATGGTTTTGCCAAGACTTTATAGCCTAAATCCTTCGATGATTCTTGCGGCAGAAGATTTGGGAGCAAGTGATATAACCATCCTTAACAAGATCATCCTACCAAATATTACAAGCGGGGTACTCACAGGATTTTTTATGGCCTTGACCTACTCCTTGGATGACTTTGCAGTTACCTTTTTCGTTACAGGATCTGGCTTTACAACCCTTTCTGTTGAGATTTACTCCAGAGTTAGGACGGGGATTTCTCTTGAAATAAATGCCCTATCGACTTTGATGTTTTTGGCCTCTCTCTTATTGGTAGTGATTTATTATTTTATTAGCCAAAGGGAGTTGAAGATAATGGAAAGGAGAAAAGTAGATGAATAAGGTATACAAATTTTTCCTAGCCTGTATTGTGGGGATTTTCCTCCTCCTAGGTCTAAAGTCCATACTTCTTGGAGGCAAGGAAAGAGCAGAGGCAAATACCTTTTACTTATACAATTGGGGAGATTATATAGATCCTGAACTTTTGGATAAGTTTGAGGAAGAAACAGGCTATCATGTAGTTATGGAGACTTTCGATTCAAATGAGGCCATGATTACCAAGATTAAACAAAAATCAACCGACTTTGATATCTGTATCCCTAGTGAATATGCAGTAGAGATGATGAGAGACCAGGGACTACTAGAAAAGCTTGACCATTCGAAAATCGAGGGCCTTTCTAATATCGACGAGAGATTCCTTGATAGGGAATATGATCCGGGAAATGAATATTCGATTCCTTATCTGTGGGGGACCTTCGGTATTTTGTATAATACTAAAAAATACCAGGCTTCTGACTTTGATTCCTGGAAGAACCTATGGGATCCTAAGTTTGAGGGGGAAATTCTAAGCTTTGATGGAGCTCGTGAGACAATGGGAATCGGACTTCTCGCAAATAACTTAAGCCTAAATACAGAAGATCCAGAAAAGCTTACAGAAATAAGGAATGAGCTAATAGGCCTTATGGGCAATGTCAAGGCCATCCTTGCCGATGAGATAAGGATGTATATGGCCCTAGAAGAGGCCAATGTCGGCCTAACATTTTCGGGAGATGCCTCAAGTGCCATAGAATCTAACGAAGACCTATCCTATGTCATACCAAAGGAGGGTTCTAATATTTGGTTTGATACTATGGTTATACCTAAAACTAGCAAGAACAAAAAGGCTGCCTATGCCTTTATCAACTTCATGCTAGAGCCAGAAAATGCTGCCCAAAATGCAGACTATATTTGGTATGCGACTCCAAACAAAAAGGCAATGGATTTAATAGATCCTGAGGCTCGAAACGACAAGAGCCTTTATCCAGACGATGAAATCATAAATAAACTAGAAGTCTTCAAGGCCCTAGATAAGGAAAGTACTATTTTATATAATGACCTTTTCCTAGACCTTAAGATTTCACCACAGGCGGAGTGATAAGATGAAAAAGAAATTAAGAATATTTTCCCTAATCTTTCTAATAATAACAAGTCTTGCAGCTTGTAATATGGCTGAAAGCTCAAAGAGTGATACCCTAAACAAAAAGGACTTTGAAAGAAGGATCAGGAAGGATGATGTAAGAAACAAGAGGTATCCAGAAATAGATGCCTATATTGAGAAAAATAAAAAGGAAAAGGAAAAAGAAAAGGAAGAAACCAAGACAGCGAGCCTCCTCTTTGGTGGGGATATAATTCCCCATATGCCAATTAATGACTACGCCCTAAACTACGGCGAGGGCGTTCATGACTATTCTAGATCCTTTGAGGATATAAAGGATTTTGCCGAAGACTTTGACTTCTTTATGCTAAATAATGAATTTAGTGTAAATGGGGATTATGAAGTATCGGGCTATCCTTTATTTAACTGTAACGAAAATATCTATAAGGCTATAAAAGATTCTGGTGTAGATCTTCTTACGACAGCCAACAACCACTGCCTTGATACGGGAGTGGAGGGGCTTACTAGTACAATTGAAGCTATCAAAAAACATGGCCTAGACTATGTCGGAACAAGCGAATCTTCCTACAGACCTTATGTTATTAAGGAAGTTAATGGGATAAGGATAGGGATTCTTTCCTATACAGAAATCCTAAATGGTAACGACTATCTCCTAGATACTAAAGAAAAATATAATATGGTAAACACCCTTGATCCTCATCAAGTAAAGACTGATATAGAAAAACTTAAGAAGAAAAATGTTGACCTTATAGTAGTTTATCCTCATTGGGGTGAGGAGTACTCGTCTTACCCAAGAGAAGATCAAATAGAATTAGCCCACGATATGGTTGACTGGGGAGCAGATATAGTTATAGGAAACCATCCCCACGTAATCCAGCCTCAAGAAGTCTATAAGGGTAAGGACGGCAGGAGTGGATTAATCTATTACTCCCTAGGAAATCTTCTCTCAAACCAAAAGGCAGAGGCCTTTGAGGGAGATTATAGGGTTGAGCAGGGTCTCCTTGTCGAGTGTAATATTGAAAAAAAGCCAGGAGATAAGGCAAAAATTAAATCCTTTAAGTCCCATACGACTATAGTAGATAGGTCCTTTGACGAGTATGGCTACCTAGATAAGACTTATGTCGCTACAAGATATCTTGATGACGATGATTTGATGGCTACTCTCGATTACGGAACCCAAGATTTAATTAGATTAGGAAATGAGATGAATCTTGACACCCTATATAAAGAAATAGAAGAGTAGAGTAATTAACATTTCAAGTAAAGGCCTAGATGAATATATTTAGGCTTTTTGCATTTATTTTCTATCCTAAGCAAACTTTACAGAAGTCTTATTCATAGATATAATGTAGAACGGAGCTTTTATAGCCCCAATTTGGAAGATGCCAAAGGAGTTTGGTATCTAGAAGGAGAGATAATATGGTGAGATTTGAAGAATATTTGCCAATTGCAACATCGACAGCTGCTAAGTCCATAAACGATGCCTTTAATAATGTTGTTTTAAAATATGGACTTACTAGAAGTCAGTGTGTCGCTTTGTACTACATAGATTTAGACGGTTCAACCAATCAAAAAGATTTGGCTAAAAAGATGAATATTAGAGAGTCAACTATGACAGGCTTACTTGATAGGATGGAAAGAGATAAACTGATAGAGCGTAAGCCAGACGAAGAAGATATGAGAAGAAAGACAATAAGTCTCTCAAATAGAGGCGATGACAAACTTTATGAAATATCTCAGGTTACAGAAGAGTTCGTCAATGAAGCTACAAGTAAGATTTCCGATAAGGATCTAGAAATCTATCAAAAAGTCCTAGATCAAATGCTTGAATCCACTCTAGATTGGCAAGAACGTAAGATTAAAGCACTTGAATAATAACGTCATATCAGCGATGCTGGTATGGCTTTTTTATTTTGGGTAAGAGTTATAGGAGGTGATAATGTGATAGATTTAGATATAAATATAGATGGAGCTTATGATATAAGAAGCCTTAGGGGAGGAGACGTAAACGAGGCCTTTAAGGTATATACAGACAAGGGGCCACGTTTTCTTCTAATCCAAAGGGGAGGAGACAATAATTTCTTCCAGGCAGAAATAGAAGGTCTTAAGCTTTTTGAAAAAAACGGAGTAAGCGCTCCTAGGGTTTTGGATAGTGGAGTAAGTAAGGAAGGAGCTTATCTCCTTTTAGATTATATAGAAGAAGGTAGATGGCAAGACCAGAAGGATCTTGCTAGAGAACTTAAAAAAGTTCATAGGATCAAAAGCCCTAATGGCAAGTTCGGCTTTGAATTTGCCTATCGAGGATCTTCTATTTCCTTTTCCAATGCCTTTAAGGATAGCTGGAGGGAAGTTTTCCTAGAAGAAAGATTAGATAAGCTCAAAGATAAGCTAATAGAAGATGGAATCTGGTCTAGGGAAGACTTAGCTACTTACGAACAGATTAGAGAAGTGATAGATACTTATCTTGGAAGACGAGAAAGTGTGCCCATCCTCCTTCACGGAGATTTGTGGCCTGGCAATGCCATGTTTTCTGTTAAGGGAGATCCTTATCTTTTCGATCCGGCTCCCCTATATGGAGATTGGGAGTTTGATATCGGGGTAAGTACAGTGTTTTCTGGCTTTGATGATGACTTCTATAGGACTTATCTACAAGATATTAAAAAAGATTCTGAAAGAGCTATAAGGCTGGAGTTTTATAGACTTTACCTTTTACTTACCCACCTACACAAGTTTGGAAATATGTATAGGTCCTCAGTTGACCTATCAATGGAGAAAATCCTATCGAAAAGTATGGACAAGTAAGATTTTAATATTTACTTTAAAAATATTTTCTTGATTAGCTGGCTTCGCCAGCTTTTTTGTGTCCTTAAATAAAAGATAAATCTTACAAAGAAGTATAATGGTAAGAAGAGAATTTTGAAGGAGGGCTTATGAAGATTGATGACGTAGTTGACCTAATTGATGGTTTGCTTAAAGACCTATCGACAATTGATAAGAAAACTAGAAAGAAAACTTATAAGAGAAAACTAGGCAAGGTTGATTTTAATTTCACCATAGAAGATAAGAAAGAAGAAAGAACTAAAAATTATTCTTATAAGTACTCAGATGATCCTTATGATTTGGGCTTTTGGTTAGAATATAAGGATCTTTTAGATAAGCTTTCCTATAAGAGAGAAGATATAAAATTGATAGGTCAAGTTAATCGAAGGTTCAATCAAGTATGGTCTAATAAACTTTCTAGAGACTTAGTCGTAGAAGCATATTTGACTATTCTTAAAAAGGCCCTAGATGAAAAAAGCCAAGATACAGAAAAAATTAGAAAATACACAAGTCCCTACACCCTTTCTAAATCCATCCTAGAAGCCCTCCTTCTAGTTACAGAGAAGAAGTTTAGGGAGTATTTCTGGATATTTGCTAAAATAGATTCCAGTAAGCAAGTAGAAGTCCTAGAAAAAAATGAGACTAGAGACTTGTTGGACTTTTTCCTAGAAGAGCTTGATTTTTTCTATGAAAATATTGACGACTTAAGAAAAGAAGAAATATTTGAAAACTATCTTCTAGCAAATCCCAATAAATTAAAAGACTGGACCTCTTATATTCTAGAAGCTGATATAAGTAAGCAAATAAGCTTTGTAGAAAGCCACAAGGACCTAGCCGATATAGGAAAGCTTTCTAGAAATTTAAGCAAAGAAGACTTTCCTCCGACCAAGGTCTTAGGCTTCTATTATTTGTTTAAGCACGGAAAGTTTCAAAATAAAGACAGAAAAAGGCTTCTCGATCTGATTCATGAAGAAAATTACGATAGGTTTATAAGCCTTGTAGAAAGAAGAAAAATATCAATTGAGCTTATAGATGAAATCCTAAAACTCGATAAGAAGCCACAGAAGAAAATCCAAATCGATAAGTCAAAACTTACTGATTCGAGGAAGGATTTGGATGAAACGGTAAGTATAGTAGAAGACTTTTTATCCGACAGTGACGCTTTACCTTACGAAGAAGTTCCTAGAGAAGATATAATTACAGAAGATGATATGAAAGTGAACCAAGAAAGTAAAGAAAATGAGAGCCTTTCTATTAGCGAAACTAGCAAGGCCTTTCTTAAACTAATCCTCGAAAAAGGATCGATTGGGGAAGATGATGCTAGTCAAATCGCCCTAGAAGATGGGAAAATCCTAAATTCTTTTATTGGAGATATAAATGAAGAATTGTTTGATTATATAGACGATCAAACTTTGATAAATGAAGATGGGAAGATAAGTATAGATTCTTTTTATGTAGAAATGATTAAGGAGATTATAGATGGCAAAGATTAATCCGAAACAAGCACAAGTAATAATCAAATCCCTAGAGGCAGGGATTGTACCCAATATAGGGATAGAGCACCTCCTTGTAGGCAGGCTTTCTGAAGTAGAAGAGATAATTGAAGTACTTGATGAAGTAAGTAGGGGAGGAAGTGATTTTAGATTGTGGGTAGGCGACTTCGGATCAGGTAAGTCCTTTATGCTTGCCACAATAGAGCAACTTGCCTTATCCAAAAACTTCGTCACATCTACCATAGATCTTGCTCCACAGAGGAGGTTTTACGCAACAGATAAGAAGGCCCAGGCCCTTTACATAGAAATTGCTGATAATATCAAGACTAAAACGAAAAGGAGCGGCAATGTCCTAGGAGAGATTGTAGAAGAGTGGATAATGAAAATATTCACTGAACTTTCTCAGGAGAATCTATGGGAAATGAAGGATTTAATCAGAGGAGAATATAGGAAGGCTGTAGAAGATAAAATCTTAGACTCAATAGAAGATTTTGACTCAGTAGGTCTTTCCTATGAGATGGGTCAGGCTATTGTAAAATATTACGAAGGCCTTATTAGTAATGACAGAGACCTTAAAACTAAGGCTATTCGTTGGTTAAGGGGAGATATTTCTACAAAGACAGAAGCGAAAAGAGAGCTTGGTATAGGAGAGATTATCAATGATGATAATTACTTTGAAGCTATCAAAAACCTTTCTGAGCTTTTTCACTCAATTGGATTTTCTGGCTTTGTGATTAACTTCGATGAGGCGGTCAACCTCTATAAGCTTGCCCAATCCGTAACTCGACAGAGAAATTATGAGAGAATATTAAATATTTATAACGAGACCAAAAGTGGGAGGACCAAGAATCTTTTCATAAACTTTGGTGCTACAAGGGCTACGGTCTTTGACGAGTCGAGGGGAATGAGTTCCTACGGGGCCCTAGCTGGAAGACTTGGAAATGTGGATGATGAAGACTTAAAGCTTGTTAATACTAAAAAGACCGCTCTTTTACTTAAGCCCCTTACAGAAGAAGAGATCTTTACCCTCCTTGAAAATCTCCTAAATATTTATAATATCAACTACAAGGAAGAAATCCATATGGATAAGGAGACTATCATAAAATACATGGAAGGCCAGCTCAATAGACCTGGAGCCAAGGAGTTTCTTACTCCTAGGGCTGTAATCAAGGACTTCCTTGAAATCCTAGACCTTAAAAGACAGAATCCACAAGTAAGTGTTGATCAAATCTTAGCAAGTAAATTTCAAAATTTATCAAGTCCAGTCGAAAAAGATCCCCAAGATCACGACGACGATATCTTTATCCTATGACAGATCCATATTTATTATTATCGAGGCCAATGAGGGAGTTTGTCCACAAGAATAAGTGGCCAAGCCTAACTAAGATTCAAAAAGCTTCTATAAGGGAGTTTTATGAGACTGAGAACAATCTTATCCTTATCGCTCCGACAGCAGCCGGCAAGACTGAGGCAGCCTTTCTGCCTGCCATATCAAAAGCAAATGACTTCGACAAGGGTCTTAGGATTCTTTATATTTCTCCCCTTATAGCCTTGATTAATGATCAGTTTAAGAGAGTCTTTGCCATGTGTGATGAGATTGGTATAAGTGTAACTAGTTGGCATGGAGAAGCCAATCAGACTAGAAAAGAAAAATTATTAGAAAATCCTTCAGGAATCTTGCTTATAACTCCAGAATCCTTGGAGGCGATTTTTGTAAACAAAAGTCTTGAGGCGAGAAAGTTATTTGCTGGCTTAGATTATATAATAGTCGATGAGATCCACAGCTTCCTTACTGGAAATAGGGGTGCTCAGCTTAGAAGTCTCCTTCAGAGAATCCTTACCTACACTGACAAGGATCCTAGATTTATTGGACTGTCTGCAACAATAGGAGACTTAAATTACCATATTTGTAAGGGATTTTTCAAGAACAATAGAGAGACTAAATTAATCGTAGACTCCTCCAAAAATGAGCTAGAAGCTACGATTTCTTATGATGAGGAAGATCATATAAGCGATAAGACAGTGGATCAAATCCTATCCTTTGCAAGTGACGGATCCATGCTCGCCTTCCCAAATTCAAGAAAGCTTGTCGAAGAGCTTGCTGTTAAGCTTAAGAAAAAAGCAAGCGAAGAGCAAGTAAATACTCAAATCTTCTCCCACCATTCTTCTGTTAGTAAGAATAAAAGAAAGGAAATAGAGGATTTCGCCAAAAATAGGGAGGGAGAGAACTTTATAATATGTGCAACTTCAACCCTAGAGCTAGGAATGGATATAGGTAGCGTCTATTCGATTTGCCAGTATGGATCTACGTTTTCTATCCTATCCCTTGCCCAAAGACTAGGTAGGTCGGGGAGAAAGACCGGAAAGTCAATCCTTCATCAAATAGCTACAAATCCATGGGACCTAGTCCAATCCCTTGCGACAATTATCCTCTTTAAGGAAGGAAGGCTTGACAAAATTTACCCTATAAAGTGTCCCTACGATGTCTTTGCCCATCAAATCCTATCTACTCTTTTGGAAAATAATGGATTGAGTATCGAAGACTATAGTGTTTTAGATAAGAAGTTAGACTTTGATATAGACCATGAAGAATTTATGGAACTTACAGAGCATATGATAGAAAAAGGCTATATCGAAAGACTCGAAAATGAGTACATAGGAGGAATCGAATGCGAAAAGCTCCTCAAAATGGGCTCTTTCTACAATCAATTTATAAGTAAGGATAATTTTCATGTCTTTAATGACAAGGGCAAAATTGGTGAAATAGAAAAATCAATCGACCTTAAGAAGGGAGATGGAATCTATCTGGGGGGACTCATCTGGGAAGTTCAATCGATTAATCTGAGGGCTAAAAAGATCACAGTGACGAAGGCTGAAGATGGAAAGGCTCCCGACTTTGGAGCATCTAGCCAGGAAGACATATCTGATGAGATTAGAAGAAAAATGGAAGAGATTATAGGGAAAAGAGCAAAATATTCCTTTAATGATAAAATTAATGAAGCGATTGATAGCTTGAATATTTCTCCTGACAAGGAAGGCTTTTATCTAATTAATGATAAAGATGGACAAGGCCTCAGGACCTTTCGTGGGACAAGGATTAATAGGACAATTACTCTTATGCTAAATATAAGATCTACTCTTTCTACTTACAAGCTAACAGATTACTCATCTAGCATAAGAGGAAAAAATATAAGAAAAACTCTAAATGAAATTAGGAAAAATCCAGTAGAGATAAGTGAAATCCAAACTTATCTAGAAGATAATCCAAAACTTATTAGGACCTATCTTTTTGGAAATAAGTATATGGACCTTGTAAGCGAAAATCTTAAGATTAAATACATCTTGAGGAATTTACTAGACCTTGAAGGAGCCTATGAATATTTGAAGATAGAAAAATAAGTATGTATTTGGGTAAGATATTAGTAGATACTAAAAGAAAGGTTATAAAATGCAAATTACAGATAAGTTTGAAATAAATAAGACTGGAAAACTTATGGATTTTTCTATAGACCATAAGGAAATTCCTATAAAGTTAAGCCCAGATCTTGATGAGGCCATAAAGATGCTCTTGTGGTATGTGCCAAATATTACTTCCGAGCAGGCCAAGGCAAACCCCCTTCTCCTAAACCCAGAATATGACGATTATATCTTCAAGGACATTATGGCTTCTATGAAATTAGAAGATAGGGATGTGCTTTTTACCGAGGATATTAGGGAGAATCTCGCTAATAAATTTAGAGGAAAGCTCAGTGTAGATGAGCAAAAGCTAGTAATGACTCTGGCTGATAATAGTGAAACAAAGACTATGGCTCTTCTTCGTCATATTAGAAATGCTATAGCCCACGGCAATTTCAATGTGATTAATGATCTAGTAATCGGATTTGACATCAAAAGATATGGAGAAAGAACAGAGTATAGGGCAGTATTTAAGATAAATCCGACCAATCTCTTGAAGGCCCTAAGAAAGATTAACATTGACCTTACTACAGAAGAATTTATAGCCAAGGCCTTTAGAAAATCAGGCTACAGGGTCGAGCCCTTCCAGGAAGAGTTCCAAAGAACTCACAGATTTGATCTATATGCCAAAAAGGATGAAAAGCGTTTTGCAATTGAGATTAGAAACTATGATTTTGAAAAAAAATTAAGGGAAGATTTCATTAAGGAAATGATAGGAAAAATTTCTGGTATGGATACGAGGCTTAGGCCAATTCTTATTATAAATTCATCCTATCTTACAGAAAAAAGCAAGAATGATTTGATCAAAAATGATGTCATAATTCTCGATATCAAAAACATAAAGAAGATGCAAAAGGGTAGAGATATGGTAGGAGAAATCCTAAGAGAGCAAGAAATTTATAAAAATTGTAGGTAATTTCGCAAAATTGGGTATAATAGTACAGCAAGCATAGAAAATGCTTTACACATTATGAATGTGTATCATTTGACATTATAAGGAGGAAAAATGACAGAAAAGAATAACAGAAGAGCTAATAGGGCAGTTTACGAACAAGAAACAAGTCCTATTCAAGCTGGTAAAAACCTATCTTGGGGCTCAATCATAGCAGGAGCTGTAAGTGCAGCATCAGTATTTGCTGTTCTAAGCCTACTAACAGCAGCACTAGGATTTGGCCTATTTGCACCAACAAGCGCAAACCCAATGGCAGGAGTTGGAGTTGGTACAGGTATTTGGACAATCATTACCCTAATCATCGCATTCTGTGCAGGTGGATTTGTTGCAGGATATTCTGCAAGATCAACAGGTCTTCTTCACGGAGCTATTACTTGGGCACTTACTATTTTATTACTAATAACATTAGTATTTAACGCAGTAGCATCAGCCCTAGGTATGGCAGGAAATGTAATTGGTTCTGTAGCAAAAACTACAGGAGATGCAGTAGGTAATGTTGCAGGATCTGTTTCAAATGTTGCAGGAGATGCAGCAAGCAAGGCACTTGAAAGTGCAGGAGCTAAGATTTCAGATATTGACACAGAAGAACTTCAAGGAAATCTAGAAAAATATCTAGCTGATACAGAAGTTGCTGAACTTCAACCAGATTATCTAGAAGGACAACTTCAAGAATCTAGAGATGAAATCACAGCTGCAGTTAAGGATTTAGCCCTTAACCCAGAAAACAAAGATCAAATCATAAAAGATTTAACAGATTCATTATCTGAAAGAGCAAAAACTATAGCAAATTCTGCTGATAAGGAAGCAATTGATAATGCAGTAGCAAAAAATAGCGATCTTACAGAAGAAGAAGCTAGTGAAGTTTCTGAAAATATCTACAACGGATTGCAAGATGCTTCAAAAGAAGCTGAAAAGGCAATTAACAATGCAAGTGAAAAAATCACAAGACTTTCAAATGAAGCAAGTGATAAAGTTGACGAAACTGTAGAAAGCGCCAAAAAAGGAGCAGAAGATGCTTCTAACAAGGCATCAGCAGGATCAGTACTTGTATTTGTAGGACTTGTACTTGCCCTAGTAGTATCAGCTTACGCTGGTAAACTTGGTGAAAATAAAGCCAAAGAATTCGTTAGAAAATAAAAAGAAAATAATTTCTTAAGCCTTTAGGATTGCCTAAGGGCTTTTTCTATGATTAAAATTATAAGATCTTTTCTAATAAAAAATAATTCTCCACAAGCTAGCGTGAAATTTATCTTATAATTAAAATAACTATCAAATTGGAAGATTAAATTTTATTTTGTGGAAATTTCCTAGAAAAAATCCCTCAGATGACATCTCTTTCTAGCTGAGAATCTCTGAGGGATTTATTTATTTTACTATTTCCATCATTGCCTTATCTGGATTTTCGCTATTTATCCTATGATCATATTCTAATATCTTATCTTCACTTGCCTTAATTTCAGTATTTATGGCAATGATTAGTCCTGCATGGTCTAAAAGTAAAAGGTCAGGGGATAAGAGCTCAATTTTATCATTAGGAGTTTTCTCCGAACTTAAGGCGTTTTTTACAATATAGGCCCCGTTTTCTTTAAGGATCGCTGCTAATCTTATTGCTTGATTGGCTGTATTCTCGTTAGTTAAGACGAAGATTTTTCTTTTCTTGAAATCATCCTTTTTCTTAAGTTTAAGCTCAATCTGATCATAGTAGGTATAATCATCTAGGTCAAAGTTAGTGATTTCATTGTTATACTTGGCTGCGAGATTTTTGACCTTACCCGTAGTATAGGGACTTTGATCATTTGCCTTGATATCAGTGAGCTTTTCTTCAAAAAGCCTTCCTCTGTAGAAGAAAATATTTTTTTCTTCATAATCCTTGTCCAAAAAGTAACTTACAAACTCATTTACATAGGCTGAGTCTATGGATGTGTTATCAGATAGGTCAAAGACTATTGATTCTATAGATCCCTTTTGAAGCTTTTCTGCAATTAAATCAAGGTCCTCATCTAACTTCTTTGAAGAAAAGTCAGGAAGCCTAGCAATTAGGGTCGAGTCCTTAGGATTATCTATAATCATATCTCTGTTGATGTTTTCTTTGTTGATCATCCTCTTGTACCTATCGACAGCTTGGTCATTGCCAAGGACTTTGGCTATATTTGTATCCTTATTGTTTTTGTAAAGGTTAAAGAGATTGTTGTAAGTATCCTTGTCTACAATGAAGGTCTTGGGATCTTCTAGGATTGAAAGGCTCTCTTTTATGATATCGAAGTACTCTTGGTCAGTCTTTGAGTTTTTGACTTTTTTTCTTAAACTATCATGGGACTTAGCGAATTGATCGAATTTATCTCTATTAGACTTACTTACAGGGTAGTTTCTTATTATAGCTTCATAGAGCTTACCAAAATCAGCGAGCTTTTCGGCACTGGTTAAGCTTCTACCATCGGTTTTTCCTACGAAGATATTTTCTGTAAGTCCTTCTAGAACCTCGTCTCTAAAGCTAGGATAGCCTGGGGACTTGTAGGAATTTAATTTCCCAAAGATAATACTTCCTATAGCAAAGATTAGGACAAGGATGATTAGAACTAGGATCCTTCTCCTTCTGATAATCTTCTTTTTACGAAGTCTTTGTTTTCTTGTAAGGGGTCTTCTTCGCTTATCATTTCTCGTACTTTTTACTATTCTGATTTCGCTTTTTCTCTTGCGTCTATCAGATCTTTTCTTATTGTTTCTCATAATTCACCGCACTTATTTGTTGAAGGCTAGGATAAAACTCGTGCCTTGGTTAATCTGACTTTTGACATCAATCTTACCATTAAGGGCTTCTACAAAGTTTTTGCTAATGGCAAGGCCTAGGCCCACTCCATTAGTTTTGGTATTTCTGGAATCATCTATCCTGTAGAATCTTTCAAATATCATATCTAACTTATCACTATCAATCCCTATGCCATCATCGGTAATTTCTATAAATACTTTTTTCTTATACCCGCTAAGTTTTATTTCTATATTTCCATCCCTGCCTATGGCCTTTATAGCATTGGTTAGGATATTTTGGATGACCTGGAGGAGCTTGTTTCTATCTGTTACAAGGAAAATTCCAGGCTCTATATCCTTTGTAAGATTAATATTTCTATTGATGAAATTGGCCATAAAGCCATTAGCTATTCCATTAAGCATATCAGAAATATTTACCTCTTCAAGATTGAGCTTACCCATTTCCACACTTTCATTGAAGGAGTCCTTAAGGCCATCTATTAGGACCTGGAGTCTATTTATCTCACCATTTAAGCTTTGGACAGTAGTCTTGTCAAACTCCATAACCCCATCATCCAAGGCTTCAATATAAAGCTTGAGATTGGTTAGGGGAGTTCTAAGCTCGTGGGATATGTCTTGAGCATAGCGCATCCTTATATCTTCTTGTTTTTTCAAAGATTTTGACAAGAAGTTGATGTTGTTTTGAAGATTTGAAATTTCACTAATATCACTTTCTTCATCGCCAAGGCTTTCGTAAATTCCTTCCTTGATCTTTACTGTAAAATCATTCATCTCTACAATAGGCTTCGAAATATTGGTTGAAAGGATAAGGGCTATGACAAAGCCTATTATAAGCGAGCTTGTTATAGCATATATTACTGCCTGCCTAAAATCATCCTGGAGCCTATTTACAGTCGTATAGTCAACGGAATATTCTACGAGAATCTTCCCAGCTTCTTGTTTTTTGTCAGCATTGAAGACATTGTAGGACTTGCTTTTGATATGTTCAGGATCATCTGCCTTTAGGGAATGGATATATTTGATAAGATTTCCATCTTGATCGTAATACTTGATATTGACATTTTGCTGCTTGCTTAGGTCATTAAGATAAGCCCACATGCCCTCAGATGATATATTCTCATCGTTATTAAGTCTTATAAACCACTCACTTACGAGATTTGGCTTTTTATCATCTACAATTTTTAATAGGTCCGAGTACCTTAAGGTGACAAGGAGGGTTATAAGGATTGAGTAAATCAATATACAGGCGAGGACTCCTGCTATGAAGTTTTTGATTAACTTATTCCTTAACGAGGTCATCTACGCCACCGGATTTGTAGCCCATACCATAGATCGTCTTGATGTATTGAGGCTTTTTGGGATTGTCCTCGATTTTTTGTCTAATATTTTTGATATGAGTATCAATTGCCCTGTCGTAGGCATCATAATCTAGGCCAAAGGTAAGCTCTATTATCTCATCTCTTGTAAAAATCTTGTTTGGACTTGAAAATAGGGTCTTTACAATAGAAAATTCGTTCTTAGTGAGGGAAATTTCCTTGCCATCTTTTAAGAATCTATTGTATTTAAGATCCATTAGAAGTCTTCCGTCATTTGTCTTGATAATATCTGCCCTAGGGATATTGTATTTTTCGATCCTTCTAAGGACAGCCTTAACTCTTTCTACAAGTTCTTTGTTAGAAAAAGGTTTGGTTACATAATCATCTGCCCCTAGCCTAAGTCCTTGGATCCTATCGAATTCCTCAACCTTGGCAGAGGTAATTATAACAGGAACCTGGGATCTATTTCTAATATCCTTAAGGACTTCCTCTCCAGAAAGCATTGGAAGCATGAGATCAAGTATCACAAGATCGATCTCTTCCTCATTAAAAATCTCTAGCGCCTTTACTCCATCGAAGGCCTGAAAGACTTGGTAGCCATCTTTTATCAAATAATTTTTAACTATATCAGATATAGTTTTTTCATCTTCTACTATTAAAATATTTATTTCGTTCATTCTTTTTTCCTCTCCATTAACTATTATAACATAAGAATTACCTTTTCATATATTGTACCTTGTATATAAAAAAATGTTTAAAATATAAAAATAAGGATATAAATATATTAGCAGCAAATGATGTTGCTAATTAGATTATAAATAAGTACCTTGTACTTTTGAAAGGAGAAATGAAAGGAGAAATTATGGGTAATTATGGAATAATAGCTTCAATTATTATCGGAGCAATTGCAGGTTGGATTGCAAGCAAAATTATGGGTAAAGATGCTCAAATGGGAACTGGTGCAAATATCATCGTCGGAGTAATCGGTGGTGGTGTTGGTAACTGGATATTTAGTACATTATTTAACTCAGCAAATCCAGGACTTGTAATGCAAATCGTATACGCAGTAATCGGTGCAGTAATTCTATTATTTGCTTACGATAAGATTACTGGGGCAAAAACTAAATAGTTAAAGAGAAATTAACTTCCTAGCCTAGGCTGGGAAGTTTTTTGGTGGAGAAGTTTATTTTTTATAAAACTTTTGAGACGGACTAACTTAAATAAAATAGGAAGATTTTTATGGTTGATATTAATCTTTGATTAAAAAATAATGAAATTCTTATTCTTTAATCCAAGACAAAATAGATAAAACTAAAAGACCCCGCAGAGGGGGGCTTCTAGTTGCCTAATCCAGAATTGTTTTCTGTAGATTCCTTATTTAATAAATTATCAAGGGCGTCACTTGTGGAATTATTAGTTCCACTATTACTTTCATTTTCTTTCTCGCCATTTTTATTTTTATCTTTATCTTTGTCTTTGTCTTTATCTTTATCTTTGTCTTTATCTTTATTGTTTTCCACTTTTGGTGGAGTATAGATTAAGTTTGAGTAGACTGTTGGCATCCTGTAATCCCAGTCTCTTGGAATAATTCCGTTAAACTTGTTTGGATCATATTCGTTCTTTTCAACTATTAAGGACCTAGTTTGGATCAAGAATTTTGGTGTGACATCACTAGCTAATAGGTTATTTCTAGAATCTATATAAGCCCACTTGTGCATGTCGTCTTCTTCTTTTGGATAGTTTTCTGGACCGAAGATTTCTTCTTTTACAGTGCCACGTGGATCTGCCCTTGAGGCGTCTGTTGGAAGCTTACCGCTTATGGTATCTACTTCCATATGCCTTATGCCTTCAGGTTCTTCAAAACTAACAGGCTCTGTGTCAGCAAGGATTTCTGTATTTATAACATTCCACATGAGGGCTGCCCTATCTACACTGTTGCTGTTTAGGTGGATATTTTGATTATCTGCTCCCATCCAAACTCCAACTGTGTAGTAAGGAGTATATCCAACGCACCAGAAGTCTGTCTTATCATCAGTTGTACCGGTCTTTGTTGCGTAATCTGTTCCGTTTAGGTGGATATTTCCATAATATTCTCCTGCACTTTCTAGGGCAGAGGTCACTTGATAGGCTGTCTCTGGGCTTGTTACTGTGTGTTTTATTAGATTATCCTCATCAAAGATTACTTCTCCTTGGGAGTCGGTTATCTTTGAGAAGGTCAAAGGTTCAGTGTATTCACCCTTATTGGCAAGGGCTGCGTAGGCTGCAGTCATATCTAGTGTGGTAAGACCATGACTCATAGCACCCACTCCTAGGGCTGCGAGGTTTTCGTCGTTTGTGTCAGGATTTTCGTCTTTTGTCACGAAATAATCTCTGCCATTTTCTTTGATTAGACCGAAGTTTTTGAGGTATTCAAGACTAGTGTCGATTCCTACCTTATTGAGGGTAGAAACTGCAATTGTATTTATACTCATCTTGATGGCATCTCTTATAGGGGTGTAACCCATGTAGTAGCCATATACATTGACAGGCCAAGCTTCGCCATTTTCGTTCATCTCGAATGGAACATCATCTACACCAGTTGCGAGGTTAAAGCCATGATCTAGGGCAGCTGTATAAGTTGCTATAGGCTTGATTGATGAACCAGGTTGTCTTGGAACGCTTGATGCCCTGTCTAAGATATTGATTCCTTCTTGGTCACGTCCTCCCATCAAGGCCTTGATATGGCCAGTCTTCTGATCGATTATTACAGATGATGATTGAGGTTGGATTACCCCGTTTAGGTCTATATCGTAATAGTCCTTGTTAAGTACAATCGATCCATCGTCATAAGCTGTAATAAGTTCTGGATTATTATCTAGATATTTTTTGCTAATTACTATATTGTCTTCTCCATCCTGATAGATATCTTCGTTAGTCTCGAATTCAATTCGGCCAGTTCTATGAGTTCTAAGGTTGGAGTTTGTTTCATCCAAGGAATAGAAATCCTTAAAGATAAGCTTGGTTTGGTCAAGGGAGGCCTTATTTGTCGCAAGTATTAGGTCTCCTGCCTCATCATGCCAAGCCTCATCAGAACTTAAGTGAAGGTCGTTATTTTCATCTAGGAGATTTGCTCTCTTATAATAGAGTAGGGCCCCACTAGAATTTACTATATTTCCCCAATTATCATAAGATAAATCAAGTAGGGGAGCGTAGCCTAGGCCTTCGCTATTTCCTATCAAATGCTCTGAAAAATTGGCATAGATATCTTCAAGTGTTCCTTGCAAGCCCTTATCTAGGGTCGTCGTAATCTTAAGCCCTCCGTAGTAAAGCTTATCCCAGGCTTGGTTTTCTGAAATATTTAATACATCCATGAGCTTATTCACTACTTGACGCTCTAGAAGAGAGTTAAAGTAGCTAGCGATTTCTGTATTAGATCTTTCCGCAGGCTCTACTGTGCTTGCCACATCAAAGTCTTTGGCTTCTTTGTATTGAGTCTCGTTGATGTAGCCGTTTTCTAGCATCTTATCTAGGACGTATTCTTCTCTTTTGTAAGGAGCTTCGTTATATACTGCTGAGTATTTATTTCCGTCTATACTAAATTCACCTAGGACTCTTTGATCTGTTACCTCACTCGTCTTAATTGACTTATAAAGAGAGTTTTCTGAAGGTGATTGGACGATTCCAGCTAGGGATGCACATTGGGCAAGATTTAGCTCGGACACGTCCTCATTGAAGTAAGTTTTAGCTGCAGCTTGGACTCCGTAAGAGTTTTGTCCCATGAAGACCCTATTTAGATAGGCTCCTAGGATTTCGTCTTTTTCGAGATATTTCTCAATCTCTAGGGCAAGATAAATCTCCCTTATCTTTCTTTCGTAGGTTTGATCGTTAGATAGGTAGGTGTTTCTTGCAAGCTGTTGGGTTATAGTAGATCCACCCCTTACGATTGACCCTGCCTTCATATTTTCAAAAGCAGAACCTATGATTGATAGGGGATCTATACCATTGTGTTTATAAAATCTTTCATCTTCAACTGCGACAAATGCATTTTTTAAATTCTCTGGTATGTCTTTATAATCTACTATCTGTCTGTATTCGCTTGTAGCAATCGAATCGACTTCGTTTCCGTTTTCATCCACTATTGTTGAGTTTTGGCTCATTTCGTATTTTATACTGTTAGCGTCAATCTTGGGAGCAGTCTTCATTACTTCTAGTATTGCTCCACCAGTCATGCCAGCAAAAATAACTCCAAGGCCAGCTACAAATAATATTACAACTAGTATTATTTTTCCAACAAGAGCGGCAAGTTTATTATGCATAATGCCTCCATGATTTATTTTTAATATTCTAGATACTATCATTTTATCATTTTTAAGTAAATACTTCCAGACTTATTAACTTTTATAATCAAGGGATTAGTCGTATAATCATTTTAGAAAGGAAGTTTATGCAAAGAGTTATACAAGTTAATGCAGTAGACAAGGACGACGATCTCGACAATAAGATCTATGAATTAGAGTCTTTGATTAATACTGCAGGAGGAAAGACTGAGGCTTACGTATCTCAAAAGGTAAGCAAGGTCAATCCTAGATATTATATAGGCAAGGGAAAGGTCGAAGAGATCATGGATCTTGCCCAAAAAAACGACATAGATACGGTAATATTTGACGTAGAATTATCAGCAAGTCAGCTTTATAATCTAGAAGAAGAGATGAAACTTCACGTAGTGGACTGGACAACTCTTATCCTAGATATTTTTGCTATGCGTGCAAATACCAAGGAAGCAAGACTTAAGATAAAGCTTGCCCAATTAAAATATCAATTGCCAAGGATTAACAAGTGGTTTTCCTACCTATCAAGACAGGCCGGAGGAATCGGTACGAGGGGACCTGGAGAGACAATGCTAGAGACAGATAGGCGTGCTATTGTAAGAGATATCAAGTCTTTGGAAAAGGCCCTTAAGGATCTGGATAAGACTAAAATGATAAATAGAAAATCGAGGAAGGATATCCACAACATATCCCTAGTTGGCTATACCAACGCAGGAAAGTCTACTATCCTAAATGGGATGCTGAAGCTTTTTGGTGAAGAAAAGTATGTTTATTCGGACGATTTGCTTTTTGCAACCCTAGATACATCGACTAGGAGATTAGATTTTTCTAATACCAAGGTCACCTTGACAGATACTGTAGGCTTTATCGACAATCTCTCCAAGGAGCTTAATGACTCCTTCCTAACAACCCTAGACGAGGTTAGATTTGCTGACATGCTCCTTATAGTCATCGATTCAAGCCACAATATTGACCATCAGATAGAGACCATCGAAAACTCTCTTGAAGGTATCGATGTTGGAAATAAAGAAATTCTTTATGTCTTTAACAAGATGGATAGGGTAGATGATGAGCTAAGCGTAAGCCTATACAAGAGAGATAGCGAAAAAATCTACATGTCAGCCCACAAGGAAGAAGACCTCATAAGACTTAAGGAGAAAATCGTAAAAATCATAAAGGAAGACTACGAGCTTGTGGAAATGGCAATTCCATTTGAAGATGGTAGGGTCCTAGACTATATCATGAGTAATTACGATATTATAGAAAGGGACTATGATCCAAGTTCTAGCATATTGAAACTAGAAATAAGCAAAGAGGACTATTCGAAATATGACAGATATATTAAAAAAGTATAGGACCATAAAGGGCTTTAAGACTAGCGAGTTCGAAGAGGAAAAATCAAGATTTATAACAAGTGCTAAATATGTAGAAAGTGAAGAAGAGGCCATTAGTTTTATCGAAGAGATAAAGGATAAAAACAAGCAAGCAACTCACAACTGCTCGGCCTATATCATAAATGAAATCCCTGAGATTAAAAGATACTCAGACGATGGCGAACCCCAAGGGTCTGCGGGCCTTCCTATGCTATCTGTTCTTGAAAAAGAAGAGGTCAGAAATATTTGCGTTGTGGTTACCAGATATTTCGGTGGCAAGCTCTTAGGAAAAGGGGGACTCGTTAGGGCCTACACCAGGGGAGTTACTGATACTGTATCGCCCAATATAGTTTGTAAGAGAGAGTATTTTGAAGTAGAATTAATTCATTCGTATACGGTGCTTGGTATAATTGAAAACTACCTAGCAGAAAATAAGCTTAAGGTCATAGATAAGGATTTTACTGATTCGGTTAAGATTAAGCTTCATATTAGAAGCGAAGATTATCCAAAGATAGAAAAAGACCTTATCAATCTAACAAGTGCCAATATCAAAATAGATGTCAAAGACACTTTGATGTTATTTGAAGAAAAATAGGAGGAAATATGTCAGGACATAATAAATGGAGTAAGATTAAAAATAAAAAGGGAAGTGAAGATGCCAAAAAGGGCAAGATCTTTACAAAACACGCTAGAAATATAACAGTTGCAGCCAAAGAGGGTGGAACAAACCCAGACTATAACCCTGCTCTTAAAACTGCTATAGAAAAAGCCAAGGCAGATAACATGCCAAATGATAACATAGATAGAGCTATCAAGAAAGCAGCAGGAGATGATGCTTCAGATAATTTTGAAAGAGTAATCTATGAAGGATACGGACCAGGTGGAGTTGCTGTAATAGTAGACTGCCTAACAGATAATAAAAATAGAACAGCTCCTGATGTAAGACATGCCTTCGACAAAAACGGTGGAAATCTTGGAACTGACGGATCTGTTATGTTTATGTTCGAAAGAAAGGGAGATATCATAGTAGGTAAAGAAGGAAAAGACTTCGATGAATTCATGATGGATGCCCTAGAAGCAGGCTGTGAAGACGTCAAAGAAATGGGAGAATACTTCGAGGCTATCACAGATGTAAATAGCTTTAACGATGCTAATGACAAACTAAAAGAATTAGGCTATAAGATAGAAAGTGCAGATATATCTTACCTTGCAAACAACATGATTAAAGTAGAAGAAGATCATGTTGTTAAGCTAAACAAGCTAATCGATACCCTAGAAGATAACGACGATGTCCAAGAGGTATACTCAAACTGGGATGATTCTAGTGAGGAATAAAGATGGAATTTAATATAGATCCTGTTGCCTTTAGGGTATTCGGTTTAGAAATCTACTGGTATGCAATAATAATCATAACAGGAATATTTATCGCAGCACAATTTGCAAAAAGTGAGTTCGTAAGACGCGGTTTTGACGAAGACTTTATCTATGATCTGCTATTCGTAATCCTACCAATAGGAATAATCGGAGCAAGGTTTTGGTATGTCATCTTCGAGTGGGACTATTATGGAAGTAACCCTTCACAGATCCTAAACTTTAGGGCGGGTGGTCTTGCAATCCATGGGGGAATCCTCTTTGGAAGTATAGCCCTTTTAATCTATGCAAGATATAAAAAAATTCCCCTCCTCGACCTTATGGATGTCATGGTACCTTCTCTTGTCCTAGCCCAGGGTATAGGCAGATGGGGAAATTTCGCAAACTCCGAAGCCCATGGAGGTCCGACAGATCTTCCTTGGGGGATTATCATAGATGGAGTGAAAGTCCATCCAACCTTCCTCTACGAATCTATCGGAGATGTTTTAATATTTATTCTCCTAATAAATTACAGGAAGAAAAATCCAGATAAGGGCAAGCAGTCTGCAATTTATTTCACTCTCTATGGGATATTGAGATATTTTGTAGAAGGACTTAGGACAGATTCCCTCTATATAGGATCTTTAAGAACTGCACAGCTTATGAGTATAATTTATGTTATTTTGGGAATAGCCTTATATATTTGGGCAAATAAAAACCATCTCCCACCTTATTTTAGGGAAAATAAAGGTAAAGAGAAAAAAGAGAATATTATAAAGTTTAAGTGATAGATCTTACAAGCTTAAGCTTTATAGATAAAATATAAAAATTCAATAATTTTAGGGTCGGCTTAGGGCCGACTTTTTTGTTGCAAATAAAGTGCTTTTAGTATAAAATGATAGTGAAGTGGAATATAGTGGTAGAAAGTGGTGGGAAATGTTTTTAGGTGAATTTACTCACAAGTTAGATTCTAAAAATAGAATAATGATACCTAGTGAGTTCAGAGATGATCTATCTGAAAACTTCTATATCACCAAGGGTCCAGAGAAGTCCCTTGTAATATACACTGAGGAAGAATTTATCAAACAATCAGAAAGACTTGATGGCTTGGAAGTGCAAAATAAGAAAAACCGTGCTATCAAGAGACTATTTTTCTCATCCACTGTAAAGGCAAGCCTTGACAAACAAGGCAGAGTTCTTCTTAACAAGAACCTGAGAGATTATAGCGAGATCAAAGAAGAAGCTATGATAATTGGAAACAATAGCACAATTGAGCTTTGGGATAGGGCCAATTGGGAGGCTTATATTGACGAAGTAGAGGTGAATCTATCCGATATAATGGATGAATAATATGAAATTTGAACACATACCAGTTCTCGCAAAAGAGACTATAGAAAATCTAAATATTAATCCAGATGGAATCTACCTAGACTTAACCCTGGGAAAGGGAGGTCATTCCAAGATGATCTTAGAAAGACTTTCTGATAAGGGAAGACTTATCGCAATCGATCAGGATAAAGAAGCCATTGAAGCTGCCAAGGTAAACTTAAGGGATTTTTCTAATGTTAGCTTCGTAAATAGTAACTTCGAAAACTTCGAGAAAGCCCTAGAAGACCTTGGTCTTGACTTGATAGATGGGGCTTTAATGGATATTGGCGTAAGTTCATATCAAATTGACAATGCAGACAGGGGATTTTCATATATGAAGGATGGTCCTTTGGATATGAGGATGAACCAAGATAATGAGTTAACAGCGGAAGTTATTGTCAATGAATACTCTCAGGATGAGCTAGAGCGTATATTTTTCGAATATGGTGAGGAGCGATTCGCAAGGGCTATAGCAAGAAATATTGTTAATCTCCGTGATGAAGAAAGAATCGATACGACTTTTAAACTCCGAGAAATTGTAAGCAAATCCATAAAAAGTCAAGATGCTCATCCTGAAAAAAGAGTATTTCAAGCCCTAAGAATAGAAGTAAATAGAGAACTAGAAGTTTTGGAAAACACTATTGAGAGGGTCGTAGATCACCTAAAAAAGGACGGAAGGATCGCAATAATCACCTTCCACTCTCTAGAAGATAGGATTGTGAAGAATAAATTCAAGGATTTGGCAACAGACTGTATCTGCCCTCCAGAATTTCCAGTATGTGTATGTGATCATAGGGCAAAGATTAAGATTATAACTAGAAAACCAGTGACGGCAAGTAAAGCTGAGCTAAGGGATAATTCTCGATCAAAGCCTGCCAAGCTTAGAGTTGGACAAAGGATATAGACATGGAAGAAAGAATAGCTATTAGTAAAAATAATAACAAGAAAAGAAGACGACTTAAGGTTAAAGATAACAAGAGAAGTAGGAAGATCAAACAAATTCAAAATCTTAAGAAAAAAGATAGGAGAATGAAACTAAGCCTATCTGTATTTACCTTCCTTGTTGTAGTTAGTCTTCTTGTAACAGCTCTAGTAAAAAGAAATAACTTGAATGCAAAAAGATATGAGTATAATACATTACAGGCAGACATCGTCTCCTACGAACTCCAGAGGGATAGGTTAAATACTAGGCTAGAAGAAGCGATTGACCTTAACTTAATCCAAAGATACGCCCTAGAAGAGTTGGGCATGGTTTATAAGGACGATGATAATACTGTCAAATTAAATGTAGATAGGAATTAATGATGAATAATTTTTTGTTGATAGTTATTAGTATATTGTTAAGCATAGGCCTAGGCCTTGTGATCTTACCAATTCTAAAAAGAAAAAAGATTGGACAAAATATAAGAGAGGTTGGACCAAAGAGTCACCTCAAGAAGGCTGGTACTCCAACTATGGGAGGAATAATATTTATTATAGCAGCCCTAATTTTATCTCTTATATTCTTGCCACTTGATAGGCTTGAAGTTTGGATAGTGATTTTATCGACTATAGGCTTTGGAGCAATTGGATTTATAGATGACTTTAGGAAACTTATCCTAAAACAATCGGAAGGACTAAGCCCAAGAGGAAAAATCATCCTACAATTTGGACTAGCCCTTATAATTTCAGTTCTAGCTTATATAAATGATAAGGATTCGATAGGATCTTTATTGATACCCTTTACAAATACAAGTATAAGCCTTGGAATAATCGGTATTCCTATTATGATTTTCATAATAGTCGGTACAACTAATGCGACAAATCTTACAGACGGCCTAGATGGTTTGCTCGCCACAGTATCTCTTCCAGTATTTATAACACTTGCCATGATTGGTAAGGGAACAGATAATGAAATATTTTCTTATATAATGCTTGGAAGCCTCTTAGGATTTTTGATATTTAACTCAAATCCTGCGGCAGTATTTATGGGAGATACAGGATCTATGGCAATCGGTGGAGCAATAGTTGCCATGGCAATTAATTTAAGAATTCCCTTATATCTAATAATCTTTGGTGGAATTTATGTTTTGGAAACTCTATCTGTAATTATCCAAGTTACAAGCTACAGACACAGAAACAAGAAGAGAGTCTTTCTAATGACTCCAATCCACCATCACTTTGAACTAAAAGGCTATAAGGAACAAAAGATAGTAGTAGCATTTGCAGTAGTATCTGTAATATTTTGTATGATAACATTGGCGGCATTAGTATGAAGAAAGTTTTAGTTTACGGTTTGGGACTAACAGGTATATCAGCAGCAAAGACCCTTGATAAGATGGGCTATGATGTCTATACCTTTGATAAAAATAAAAAAGAAGTTAAGGAACTTAAGGGCTATAACTATAGCCCTATTTCTGATAGTGAAATTTGTGATTTTGATTTTGAATTTGTAGTAAAAAGTCCAGGCATTCCCCCAAGGGATGAAGTGGTAAAGAAACTAAGTGAAAAATACGAGATAATATCTGATATTGAATTATCTTTTAGACTCTTTCCTGAAGAGAAAATCATAGCTACAACTGGGACCAATGGCAAGACTTCTACTACATCTATGATTAGTCATATACTTAATGAATCAGGTAGGAAGGCTATTTCTGTAGGAAACATCGGTGAAGGAATCTTGTGGCAAATGTATGAAAATCCTAGTGCGATTTTCTCCTGCGAGCTTTCAAGCTTCCAACTTCACGATGTATCTACTTACAAACCACATATAGCAAGTATTACAAATATAACAGAAGATCATATAGATTGGCATGGATCTTTTGATGATTATATTAATTCTAAACTTAATATTAGTAGAAGGCAAGACTCAGGTGATTTTCTAGTGATTAATCACGACGATCCTATATTAGAGGATCATAAGGCTGACTTTAAGGCAAAAGTTTATGAGTTCTCTTCAAAAGAGGAAGTTGATCGAGGCGCCTATCTAAAAGGATCATCTATATTTTTTAAAGATCAAGGAAAAAATATTAAATTAATGGATGTAGATGATCTTTCAATAATAGGCAGACACAATTACGAAAACTTGATGGCTGCTATCCTTGCTTGTTTTATCTATGGAGTTTCTATAGAAGATATCATAAGGGGATCAAAAAGCTTTAAATCAATAGAGCATAGGCTGGAATTTGTTACAGATATAAGAGGAGTAAAGATTTATAATGACTCCAAGGGAACGAATGTAGATAGCTCAGTTAAGGCCATTCAAAGTTTCGATAAGCCTATGGTAATAATTGCAGGAGGCTATGATAAAAATATCGACTACAGTCCCTATGTAAAAGAATTTAAAAAACATGGAAAACTTATGGTTATCATTGGACAAACCACAGATAAATTGGCGAGTCTTTGCGAAGCCTATAAAGTAAATTACAAGAAGGCCAAGGATATGGAAGAAGCAGTAAAGATTTCTTTTGACAATTTAGAAGAAGGGGATATCTTCCTCTTATCACCTGCAAGCGCATCTTGGGGTATGTATAGGAATTTTGAAGAAAGAGGAAGGGACTTTAAAGAAAAGATAGAGAAATACAAAGGATGATTAGATGAGAGTAATAATTTCTGGCGGAGGCACAGGCGGACATATATATCCAGCTATAGCCATAGGAGAAAAACTTCAAAAAGAAATTCCTGATGTGGAAATAATCTATGTCGGCATAAAAAACGGCCCAGAAGAGACTGTTGCCCAAAAATATGGCTATAAATTTATAGACCTTCCAGGCATGGGGATTCCTAGAAGGATAAACAAGAAACTATTCAAATCCCTTCTTACCAATTTTGAAGGATTCAAGAAGGCCAAAAAAATAATAAAAGAATATAAGCCAGACCTTGTAATAGGAACGGGAGGATATGTATGTGCTCCAATCCTTTATCAGGCAAGTAAGAAAGGAATTCCTTCTATTGTTCACGAGTCAAACTCCTACCCTGGCATGGCATCAAAGTTTTTATCAAACAAGGTAGACAAGGTCCTAATATCCTACAAGGAAGCAGAAAAACACTTTAAGCACAAGGATAGGATTGTAGTTACGGGTAACCCTGTAAGGACTAGTTTTAAGTCTGACTTTACCGACAAAGACCTTAAAGATTTAGGAATTAAGAAAGATAGGCCAGTTGTATTTTCTTTCGGAGGATCAAACGGATCTTACTATATGAATGAGGCTGTTAAGGAATTGTCGAAAAATCTTGACGGTTCCTACTATCTCCTCCACCAAACAGGAAAGAAAAACTATGATGATTTCATGGGAGAGGTAAAGAAAAGCCAATATCTTAAGGTGTTTTCTTATATAGATAATATCGATCTTTTCTATGCAGTAAGCGATCTTGTTATAGCTTCATCTGGAGCCATGAGTCTTTCTGAGATCTCTGCTGTAGGAAAGGCCTCAATCCTAATACCAAAATCCTATACTACAGAAAATCACCAGCAGTTTAATGCCCAAACCTATGTCGATAACGGCGCATCCATAATGATTTTAGAAAAAGACCTGGACGGAGCTGTTTTAGATAGAAAAATAAAAGAAATAATTAGCGATAAGGATAAGCTTAAGAAGATGGGTGATAATGCCAAGGCTCTTTCTGATGATGAAGCAGGAGATAAGATTTTTCATATAATTGAAGGGTTGATCAAAGATGAAAGATAAAAGGAAGGCTAGAAAGAAAATCCAAATGCAAGAAGGAAAGAATAAAAATAGGAGAAGAAGAGTCGTTAGGAAGGAAAAGCCAAAGACTTTTACTAAAAGATTTGTAATCTTTCTTATAGTATTAAGTCTTTTGATATTCCTAGTAAATGCTTTTAGGCATCCTTATATGAAAATTTCTCAGATATATGTTACAGGAAACGAAAGGCTTAAGGATACCGACATTATCTCAAGCATACAAAATCCAATAGGCAAAAATATATTGACTTACAATGTAAAAAAGAACGAGAAAAGGCTTATGGAAGAAGAAATGATCGAAGAAGCCGAGATAAAGAAGGTTTTTCCTAAGGTAATCAATATCAAAGTACAAGAGACTTATCCGAGATTTTTCATAGAAGATAAGGAAAAAATAACCTATATATCCAATCAAGGAAAGGTGATGGATAGCGAAAAAATTGCTGCTAATACCAAAAACTCCCTAATAAAGATTAAGATTTCTGACTACAAGGACGATATTAGAGAAGAATTTATAGATGATGAGGATTTGATTAGTTTTATAAATGAAATAAATTCTTCTTCCTTTGTTGATTTGATTAATCAATTAAATTTTGAAAACAAGGGGCATATTGGTATAATAATAAAAGATATGAGAGTTGATTTTGGTGATTTGAAAGAAAGTTCATACAAGATTAGATTACTAGAATCAATCCTAAAGGATGTAGAAAGTAAGGACCTAGATGTTTCTTCCATAGATTTAAGCAATGGAAAAAACCCAGTAGTTGAAATAAACGAAGGTTCTTAATATAAAATTATCTATTAGAATAAAATGGGGGAAAGTATGGCAAACATTAACATGGAAATGGACAACAGCTCTTTAGCAAAGATCAAAGTCATCGGAGTTGGTGGCGGTGGAAACAACGCTATCAGCCGAATGAGAGAAAGCGGATTATCTGGTGTGGAATTTTTGGCGCTAAACACAGATCTTCAAACACTACAAGAATCAAACGCAGACATCAGACTTCAAATTGGTGAAAAACTAACAAGAGGCCTTGGAGCTGGGGCTAATCCTGAAGTTGGAGAAAAGGCTGCAGAAGAGTCTAAAAATGAAATATCAGAAGCAATCAAAGGTGCAGACATGATCTTTATTACTGCAGGAATGGGTGGTGGAACAGGTACAGGTGCTGCCCCAGTAGTTGCGAAAGTTGCTAAAGAGATGGAAATCTTGACAGTTGGTGTTGTAACTAAGCCATTTACTTTCGAAGGTAGAAAAAGACAAAACCAAGCTGAGGGTGGAATCGAAAGATTAAAGGAAAATGTAGATACACTAATCACAATTCCAAATGATAGACTCCTACAAATCGTAGAAAAGAGAACATCAATGGTAGATGCCTTCAAGATGGCAGATCAAGTACTTATGGATGCAGTAAGTGGTATTTCAGAGCTGATCGCTGTACCTAACGTAATTAACCTTGACTTTGCTGACGTTGAGTCAATCATGTCTGATCAAGGAATCGCTCACATGGGTATCGGTAGGGCTAATGGTGAAAATAGGGCTGTTGAAGCTGCTAAGGCTGCTGTTAACTCTCCACTACTAGAGACAAGCATCGAAGGAGCAAACGCAGTATTACTTAACGTAACTGCAGCTGAAGTTGGTCTAATGGAAGCAAATGAAGCAGCGGAGCTTATTAGAGAAAATATCGACTCTGATGCAAATATCATATTTGGAGTTGGTAGTGATGAATCTCTAGGAGACGATATCAAGATTACTGTTATTGCAACAGGTTTTGATAATCCAACACCAGCAAGAAGAAGCGTACAACAAGCTTCAAGAAATAGAGAAGAGCTTAAAGCTCCTCAAAGACCAAGCACTAAGAAAAAATCATCAAATCCATTTGATGACTTCGATTTACCAGATTTTCTAAAATAAGATGAGATGTCCCTACTGCGATTCAACCAATACCAGGGTTTTGGATTCAAGATCAACAGAAGACGATAGGGCTATAAGACGAAGACGCTTGTGCGAAGATTGTGATCGTAGGTTTTCTACTTACGAAAGATATGAAGACTCTACTATTATGGTAGTCAAAAAGGACGATACGAGAGAAGCCTATGACCCAACTAAATTGATAGCAGGTATTGTAAAAAGCTGCCAGAAGAGACCAGTAACAATGGCTGATATCGAAAAAGTTGCTAGAAATGTTGAAACTAGGATAAATCATACGGGAAACAAAGAAATAAGTTCAACCTATATAGGGGAGCTGGTGATGGCAGAGCTAAAAGAGCTTGACCCAGTTGCCTACGTGAGGTTTGCATCGGTTTATAGAGAATTTAAGGATGTCGATTCCTTTTATGAAGAAATAAAAAGTTTAAAAGATAAGAAAGATGCTTCTTCCTAGCATCTTTTTTTCTTTAGGAGGAGATTATGGATTTATTTGAACTTAATAGGATTAATCAATTAGAAAAAAGTGCTCCTCTGGCTGACAGATTAAGGCCCAAGGACTTAAGTGACTACCTAGGTCAGGACCATCTTATAGGAGATGGAAAGATTATTAATAGGATGATAAAGGCGGATAGGATATATTCGATGATTTTCTATGGGCCACCTGGAGTGGGTAAAACGAGTCTTGCTAAGATCATCTCCCAAAAGACTAATATGGCCTTTGAAGAAATCTCTGCTGTGGCAAGTGGAATATCTGACCTTAAGAAAAAAGTACAGATAGCCAAGGATAATTTATCTTATGAGAATAAAAAAACTATCCTTTTTATTGACGAGATTCACAGATTTAACAAAAGCCAGCAGGATTATCTCCTTCCTTATGTGGAGGATTCAACCCTTATTCTTATAGGAGCGACAACAGAGAATCCTTACTTCGAGGTAAATAAGGCCTTGATATCTAGGATGTATGT
>QWCJ01000048.1_pt1 | contig 58678 bp, 45 predicted proteins | sample 1972501 | NCBI WGS metagenome assembly QWCJ01 (sample SAMN09866711, study PRJNA288562) | Human vaginal metagenome isolate term2_vaginal, whole genome shotgun... | isolation source: vagina | host: Homo sapiens | place: USA: California
GGAAACAAAAGCAAAGATAACAAAAAGGGCTGATACCTCGTGAGAAGTGTCAGCCCTAATTCATAAAAAATGTGGGATGTTTAGCGGACAGTAATAAAAGAAAAATCTCCATCCAATCGCAAAAGCTCAACGATTGCATTGCAAAAGGTGAGGTATTGCATGGTAAAAGCTTAGCTTTTGCACGCCAAAAGCTAAGCTTTTGAAAGCTAAATTGTATTTTGCTGAAAATTAACGAGTTGCGAAAACATGGATTTTACCTGTACTTGTAAAAATATTTCGTGTTTTTTCGCCACATGGTGTTTCTTTTGTCCATTTGGAAGTAGCGAAGAAGCGACCGGTCATTTCGTAAGCTTTCTGCTCATATACCTTACCGGATACCAGACAGCGAGCCACCCGACGACAATCACGGTGAAGAAAATTGCCACGATGTCCCACGGATGAACACTGATGGGATAGGCACTCACCACGAAGTTACCTGCCTGACTGCCCAAATGTACGATGCCATAAGTTTGTTGCAACCAGCAAAGGAAGAGCCCGATGCCGATGCCGATGACCGCACCTGCCACGGATATCATTCTTCCCTCAAAAAGAAAAACACGATTGATTTGTTTGTCGGTCGCACCTAAATTGCGCAAGGTCTGAATGTCTTGTTTCTTGTCTATCATCAACATTGAGAGCGACCCGATGATATTGAAGCAAGCCACCATTAATATAAAAGAGAGGAAGATGTAAGCAAACAGTTTCTCTATGCGCATGATGTTGAACGTGTCAGCTTGTTGTTCGTAGCGATCTTTCACCACGAACTTGTCGCCTGCCAGTTGCTCTATCTTCTTTTTCGTCGCGTCAATATCAACCCCGGCTCCCATTCTCAGTTCCAAAGAGGTGATTTCTCCCTGTCTGCCAAATAGGCGGCGAGCGAAGTCAATGGAAGTTATGATGTAATTTCGGTCATATTTGTTTTGTTTCACTTGAAACACGACTCCCGGCGACAAAATTGAGTCGGTAACAAAGGCATTGACCGGATTTGCCATATCGTATTGTCCCTTTCGCTGCGGCGCGTAGATATGCAAATAGTCGTCCCAAGCCACCGTTGTGTTGAGCGTCTCTGCCACACCGATTCCAATGATTCCATATTCCAAGTTGGCAACGTGAAGACGAAAATCGCCATCGCCAACGAGGATGTCGCTGATGTGTGTGAGCGAATCGAAGTTATCTTCCACTCCTTTCACCATCACGGTTGTTTGTTTGCCGTGATAGGCAGCAAGGGCTTGTTCCGTTATACATTCCGTAGCCACCTTGACACTTGGCAATGCCTTGATTTTGGCAAGTGTGGGGTCATCGGCAGGAATGGTTTTCCCTTTCGCGGCTTCCACCTTCAGTTGTGGATCGAAATTGGTAAAAAACGAAGCCACGAGGTCGGAGAACCCATTGAATCCACTCATCACCACCACGAGGGCGGTTGTTGCCACTGCCACGCCAATGACCGATATCAAGCTGATGACGTTAATGGCGTGCGTACTCTTCTTGGAGAACAGATAACGCCGAGCAATGTAAAAAGGAAAATTCATTGAAATGCAGATTTTAGCCTGTCGTTCCGTCGGGTTTATTTCTTCAGAAGCTCATCAATTCGCTCGATGTAATCCAAGGAGTCATCAATGAAGAAACGAAGTTCCGGGATGATACGCAGCTGGTTGCGCACGCGTTGCCCAAGGTCATACCGAATGGTTTTCTCGTTGGCATTGATATTTTTTAGCAGTTCTTCTGCGCGCTCCGATGGAAAAATACTCAGATAGGCAGTGCAGACACTGAGATCGGGACTTACTTTCGCGCGCGTTACGCTCACCAATACTCCGTGCATATCGCGCGTCTGACTTTGAAAAATGCTTGCCAGTTCTTTTTGTAGCAATCGTGCTATACGGTTTTGTCTTGTTTCCTGCATGATATTTATTTTCTTTATGGGTTTCCTGAAGATGGCTTTGCTAAGCGTGATTTTCTTTTCGGGAACGCTGTTACAGTTGCAAAGATAGATATTCTTTGCGAGATACGAAAACTTATTTTTTACGAATGATGGTCAAACCGTCGCGAATGGGCAGGATAACTTTCTCCACCCGGTCATCGTTGGCGATGAAATCGTTGAATTTTCGGATTCCTCTTGTTTGGTGGTCGCGGTCGTAGGCGGAATCGACAATGTGTCCATCCCACAGCGTGTTGTCGGCAAGGATAAACCCTCCGGGACGCAGAATGGAAAGCACCGTTTCATAGGTCTCCACATAGGTTCGCTTATCGCCATCGAGGAAAGCCATATCGAACACGATACCGAGTTTCGGAGCCTCAACATTTGCATCGCCTATGCGGAAGTCTATCTTGTCGGCAACTGCCGAACCCTCAATCCACGGACGCGTAAAATCCTCCATTTCATCGTTGATTTCGAAGGTATATAGCTTTCCGTCCTCTCCCAATCCCTCGGCCATGCAAAGCGCGGAGTAACCACTGAACGTACCCACTTCCAACACATTCTTGGGTTGTGCCATCTCAACGAGCATCTTCAGCAACCTGCCTTGTGTGTGGCCGCTAATCATCCTGCCATGAATGGTATGAAGATTGGTGGCACGATAAAGTCGATAGAGATAATCACCTTCGGAATCGATGTGCGAATGGATGTAATTTTCTAACTCGATATTCATGACTTCACACCGTCCGGATTATTTTTCGTCTTCCGCCTTGCGCAATTCCAAAAGAGCCTCCAACGCCAAACGATAGCTGTCCATGCCAAAACCCTGTATCGTTCCGGCGCAGGCAGGCGCAATCATGGAGCGGCGACGATAGTCTTCCCTGTCGTTCACGTTGCTAATGTGCACCTCCACCACGGGAGTGGTGATGGCACGAATGCAATCATGCAGAGCAATGCTCGTATGGGTGTATGCACCGGCATTGAGAATGATACCATCGAACGAGAACCCCACCTGCTGCAACTTATCGATGAGTTCGCCCTCGATGTTGCTTTGGAAGTAATCAAGTTCCGTGTCGAGGTATTTCCGGCGCAGCCTCATTAGGCAGTCCTCCATCGTTTCCTTGCCGTAAATCTTCGGTTCGCGTGTGCCCAAGAGGTTAAGATTAGGACCATTAATAATAATTAGCTTCATCATTACATTGTTTTTTCTTAACTTTGCAAAAATACAACATAAAATGGAAACCGGCAAAAATTCATCTTCATATCTTCGACGCAAGTTCCAACGCTATTTGAAGTTGGAACGAGGCTACTCCGAAAACACGCAGGATGCCTATCTGCACGACGTGGATAAACTTCTCGATTATTTGAATGGAGAAGGCATCAGTCCGCTGGAAGCTCGTTTGGAAGACATCGAACTCTTTGCAGGAACCGTCTGGGAACTCGGCATCGGCTCAAGGTCGTTGGCGAGAATCCTCTGCGGGGTGCGCCGGTTCTATCGTTATCTCGTGCTTGACGGATATATTGAGAACGATCCAACAGAACTACTTGACTCCCCAAAACAATCACGGCATCTGCCGGAGGTACTCTCAACGGCGGAAGTCGATAAGCTGGAAACTGCCATCGACTTGGAAAAGTGGGAAGGACAGCGCAATAAAGCCATCATCGAAGTGCTTTTCTCGTGTGGTTTACGTGTCTCAGAGCTGACCCACCTGCGGCTCTCCAATTTATATAAGGAAGAAAAGTTTATCCGCGTATTGGGGAAAGGTGCCAAAGAACGCCTTGTCCCAATATCGGAACGAGCATTGGAAGAACTCGAGAAATGGTTTGTGGATAGGGATGCAATGAAGATAAAGCCCGGAGAAGAAGACTACGTGTTTCTCAATCGGCGTGGTGCGCACCTCACTCGCACAATGATACTCATCATGATAAAGCAATATGCAAAAGACGCAGGCATTGCCAAGACCATCTCGCCCCATACGCTTCGACACTCCTTTGCCACCGCCTTGCTTGAGGGGGGTGCCAACCTACGCGCCATACAAGCGATGCTCGGACACGAAAGCATCGGAACGACCGAAATCTATACACACATTGACACATCGGCTTTACGACAAGAAATCTTGGAGCATCACCCCAGAAATATTATGTTTCATGATAAACTACTATAAGTTTCATCATTCCTGTGGATTCTTTTAGAAAGAGATTATGAAAAAAGCATGATAATCGTATAAAAGATAGAAAAAACTTCATAAAAAAGTAAATAACTTTGAGGAAATTATGTACCTTTGTCCCAAATGAGTAAACATTATATTTTTTAACCTGTAAGAAAATGAAACTTAAACATTTGCTTTTAGTTGCTTTTCTTTTTGTTACCGGTATGGCTTCCGCCCAAATGATGGGAACCATTCCTGTGAACAAAAACGTAAGGCAAGGTAAACTAAGTAACGGGCTGACTTATTACATTCTGCAGAATAAGTGGCCGGAGAAAGTGGCAAACTTCTACATCGCACAGCGAGTAGGTTCCATTCAGGAAGAAGAAAACCAGCGCGGTTTGGCTCACTTCCTTGAACACATGGCGTTTAACGGTTCGGAGAATTTTCCCGACTCCGCGCTATTGGAATTTACTCGTTCGCTTGGTGTTGAATTCGGTAGCGATCTGAATGCATATACTTCAATTGAAGAAACCGTTTACCGCGTTTGTAACGTTCCCACACAGCGTCAGAGCGCACTCGACTCTTGTCTGCTCATCATGAAGGACTGGTCGAACGGACTGACACTCGCCGACAAGGAGATTGACAAGGAGCGTGGCGTGATTCATCAGGAGTGGCAAATGGGACAAAGTCCGATCATGCGCATCTATGAACGCAGCCTCCCGAAACTCTATCCCAATGCCAAATATGGAAAGCGTCTTCCCATCGGATTGATGAGCGTAGTGGACAACTTCAAGTATCAGGCTTTGCGCGACTATTATCACAAATGGTATCGTCCGGACAATCAGTGCATCATCGTTGTGGGCGACGTAGATGTCGATCACACGGAAGCTGTCATCAAAAAGCTTTGGGCAAATGTAACCGTTCCCGATAACGCACCACAAGTGGAAAAGGTGGAAGTGCCCGATAACGCACAACCCATCTACGTGTTCGACAAAGACAAGGAAATGCAACGCTCGACTGTTGGCATTGCCATGAAACACGATGTATTCCCGAAAGAGATGAAGAACAGTCAGGCATACTATGTGGACAGCTATCTGAAGGAAATGATTTCCATGATGCTCAACCAGCGTTTGAGCGAAATGTCGAAAAAGCCCGACTGCCCATTTCTCGGTGCATACAGCTATGATGCCAATTACATCCTGTCCAGCACCAAGGACGCATTCCAACTCGGAGCCACCGCAAAGGAAGGAAAGGATTTGGAAACTCTCGCGGCACTCTATCGCGAGGCACAACGCGTACGCCAATATGGCTTTGCTCCGGGCGAGTTCGACCGCATGAAGGCAGAGTATCTGTCACAGTTGGAATCGCAATATCAGAACCGAAACAAGATTAAGAATAATCAATATGGTGATGAGCTTCGCGACCACTTCCTTGAGAATGAGCCAATCCCAAGCAAGGAAGATGAATATCAAATCATGAAACAACTCATCGAAATTCCGGCGCTCAATGTGCAAGTTGTAAACGAATACGTCAAGGAATTGATCACAAACACAGACAGTAACTTCGTGGCTTACATCTACGCACAGGAGAAAGAGGGCAAGGTTTATCCTACCGAGGACAAAATGGCACAGACCATTAAAGCCGTGCGCGGAGAAAAGATAGAGGCTTACGTTGACAATACAAAGAACGAGCCACTCGTGGACGAAAAGAAACTTCCAAAGGCAGGAAAGATTGTTAAAGAAACGGAGAACAAGGCACTTGGTTACAAAGAACTTACCTTGAGCAACGGTGCGCGCGTCATCTTGAAAAAGACCGATTACAAGGAGAACGAAATTCGCTTTGAGGCTGCTGCCAAAGGCGGATCCGGTTCTTATGGAAAAGCCGATTATGACAACTTGCAACTCTTCAACTCGGTAATTGCAAGTAGCGGATTGGGCAACTTCTCTAATCAGGAATTGGAGAAAGCACTCTATGGAAAGCAGGTAAGTGCACAGCTCAGCCTCGGTTCTTATTATCAGACGGTCAGCGGTCACGCCGTACCAAAGGATATTGAAACCATGCTGCAATTGGTTTACCTCAACTTTACTAATGTTGCCAAAGACCAAGAGTCTTACAATGCCATGATGACTCAGTATGAGCAGGCTCTGAAGAACAAAGATCTTTCTCCGGAAAGCGTATTCTCCGACTCGCTCACCCTGACCATCTATGGACATAATCCTCGTTACGCACCCTTGTCGGTGAAGACACTAAAAGGTGTGAACTACGACCGTATCCTGCAAATCTGGAAAGAGCGTTTCGCCAATCCCGGACAATTTGTCTATACTTTCGTGGGGAATTTCGATGAAGCAACACTTCGTCCGCTAATCATGAAATACATCGGCTGTCTGCCAAAGGGAAAGGCTGAGAATTGGACCGATGTTCCCAGCTTTGCAGATGGCAAAAACACCAACAAGTTCACCCGCAAATCTGAAGTACCAAAGGCAATCGCTTTCGAACTGTGGCATCAACCCATGCCTTACAATGTGGAAAACAACGTGATTGTGGATGCTGCCGCGCAGGTTCTTTCCATGGTTTACTTGAAAAACATCCGTGAGGATGAGGGGGCAGCCTATTCTGTAGGCGCAAGTGGCGGCTTAACTCGTCGCGGCGATAAGGCCATGGCACTCATTCAGGCTTACTGTCCGATGGATCCGAACAAGGCAGATCTTGCTGTGAAACTCCTCAACGAAGGCATTCAGGAGAACTCCGTAAAAGTGGATGCCGACAAACTGCAGAAGGTGAAGGACTTCATGCTCAAGCAGGCTGACATCGATGCCAAGAGCAATGGGCACTGGCTCAACGTCATTGGTGAATACGTGTGGACAGGGATTGACTTGCAAACAGGTTATAAGACAGCCGTTCAATCTCTTACCACAGAGAAGATCGCTGCGTTCCTGAAAGGCTTGCTGGCTACCGGAAACCAATCTGAGGTCGTAATGACTCCGGCAAAATAACACGAATAACATAAAGAACATGGGATTTCTCAACGAGATTCCTGTTCTTTGTAAAAAACAATAAAGAAAATGGGAAGAAAAGTTTATACGCTTTTCTTCCCGTTTTTTATGATTTACCTCCAATCAGACATCAGAAAAATACAATTTAGTCCAAATCGGTCATTAGGAATTTTCGATGTTGTATGGAAGTGAGCAAATCATTAGCGTTTCCCAATGGTGTCCTAAATGATTTTGTGGAAACCTTGCGTGAGAGCTAAAAAATATTTAGACGACCGATTTGGGATAAAACCTACTTATATAATAAGGTGAAATAGGTTCGGCAACCTCAACACCCGGAACGAAAAAATAGTCTTCGAAAGCTGACAGTGTGCTAATGGAATTTCATAACCATTAAAATAGCGCTTCAAAACCATAAACAAGTTCTATTTGTTAATGTATGTAAAAAGACACCTTGTTTCCTTAAATTTATTTGTTTCGTTAAAATTGATGTATTATCTTTGCACGTATGTTAAAAGATGAAATGCACTTTCATTCTTTTTACCAAACTATGAGATAATCCGGGCAATACCTTTGGAGCTCGTATGACTGTGGAAAATTATAACAACTAACATTAATTAAAAAAGAGAGAGATTTTATGGAAAAAAGACTAACAATGTTTCTCGCCTGCCTATTCCTGAGCTTAGGAATGGCAATGGCTCAAACACAGATTAGCGGTACCGTGGTTTCTTCGGAAGACGGATTGCCTATAATCGGTGCATCTGTTATGGTGGAAGGAACGAAAAACGGAACAGCGACCGACATGGATGGTAAGTTCACCTTGTCAGCTCCTGCAGGCTCTAAGATTACCGTGTCTTACATCGGTATGAAACCTAAAACGCTGAATGCTTCCGCAAACATGAAAATTGTTCTTGAGCCGGATCATTCGGCACTTGAAGAAGTAGTGGTTACGGGTTATGGTTCTGCCAAGAAGTTGGGTTCAGTCGTTGGTGCAGTAGCAACGGTAAGTAATGAAAAACTTCAAAAATCCGTTACACCTAACTTTACCGATGCTTTGTCCGGACAAGTTTCAGGACTTTCTGTCTTGTCGGCTACCGGAGAACCTTCTGCATCTGCAACGATTCGTCTTCGTGGTGTGAATTCAATCAATTCAAGTAACACTCCGTTGTTCATTCTTGACGGTGCACCTATTTCTTCGTCAATGTTCAATACATTGAACCCTTCGGATATTGCAAATATCACAGTCTTGAAAGATGCTTCTTCAACTGCTATTTATGGTTCACGTGCTGCCAATGGCGTTATCGTGATTACCAGCCGCAGAGGAAAGTATGACGAAAAAGCTAACTTGACGCTTCGCGCACAATACGGTATTTCAAGCCCGATTGCTGATAAGATTGAGATGATGAATTCTCAGCAATACGTTGAGTTCCGCGACAAGATAGGACAGCCGGTTTCTGATGAAATTAAGAACTTGGTTAATAAATATGGATTCAACACCAATTGGCGCGACCAAATTTTTAACAACAGCGCACCTACATATACTTTGGATGCTACAATGACCGGTGGTGGTAAGACTTTCTCTTATTACTTGTCATTCAATCATCATAGTCAAGATGGTATTGTCGCTCAATCAGGCATGCGCCGTGAGTCATTAAGAGCAAACATTGATGCTCGATTGAATGATTGGTTCAAGGTAGGCTTCCAGTCAAACTTTGGTATTAACCATTGGGAGTCTAATGCCGAAGCCGGTGCAAAAGATATTTATGGTACAAACCCAATGGTGTTCTCACGTCAGGCATTTCCTTTTGATGTGCCAAACTATTATCATTTCGACGCCGAGGGCAATTTGGTATGGGACGGACCTGCCGATGTCTTGAAATATGGCGACAACTGGACTCCCGACTTCGTAAACAGATATCGTAGCACTAAGCGTATGCGCGTAACTGCTAACTTCAATATCTACGAACAACTCACTCCTATTAAGGGCTTAACCTTGCGTGCACAACAGGCTTTGGATGCTTACGACTATACATTGTCTAACCAATGGCAACCTTACGATGCTTTCACAACACCGATGGGAAGTCCGGTCGATAAGCAGGAAGGTTCTTCACAGGAAAGCTTCTCTCGTTACTATTCATTTACTTTGTCTCATACGGCAGAATACAAACACAACTTCGGCTTGCACGGACTTACTGTTTTGCTTGGTGAAGAAACTATCTTGTCAAAGAGCAAAGGCTTTGGAGTTTTCACGAAAGGTCAAACAGACGCACGTCAGCTCCGCCTCACCGATGCAACGAGTGTTAAACCAAGTAATCTTAGAGATTCTCGTGCTGAGGAAGTTTTCAACTCTTTGTTTGGAACTCTTGATTACAATTATGCAGAGAAATATTATCTTAACTTCTCTTACCGTGCTGATGGTAGCTCTCGCTTCGCTCCCGATACACGCTGGGGACATTTCTATTCTTTAGGTGCAATGTGGAATGCCAAGAAAGAAAGTTTCTTGAATAAAGTAAGCTGGCTTGACGCATTGGAACTCCGTATCAGTTATGGTACTACGGGTAATGCTTCCGGTGCCGGAAGTTACGATTACTTCGGTCTTTTGGGAACAGGAGCATTGTATAACGGTCAGTCCTCTTTAGGTATTTCAACTCCAAGCAACTATGCTCTGACATGGGAAAAAGTTGCCGAACTCAATGGCGGCTTCTCTGCAAGAGTATTCAATCGCCTTTCTTTGGGCTTCGATGTCTATCATAAGAAGACTTCCGACATGCTGATGAGCATTCCTTATTCTTATACAACAGGATTTGGTGATGGACCCGGTAATATCGGTTCAATGAAAAATACCGGATTTGATTTTGACTTCACCCTTGACCTCATGAAGACTAAGGATATTCTTTGGACATTCAAAGCTAATGTGAACTACAATAAGAATGAGATTACTGAACTTTTTGCCGGTCGTGATTCTTATGTAATCAATGGAACAGGTGTAAAACTTCAAGTTGGTAAGCCTTATGGTGAGTTCTTCTATGTTAGAAATGCAGGCGTAGATCCAGCTGACGGTCATCCGATGTGGCTTGACGCAAACGGCAATTTAACGAAAGAGTTTAATGAAGTTGAAGATGCCGTATTCACCGGAAAACAGCGTTATGCTCCTTGGAGTGGAGGTTTTGGAACTTCTTTCCAATACAAAAACCTTTCAATTTCGGCAGATTTTGCTTGGCAGGCTGATAAGTATATGATTAATAACGATAACTTCTTTATTAAGAATGTACGCTTTGCCAATCGTTGGAACCAATCTACCGATATGTTGAACGTATGGACGAAACCCGGACAGATTACCGATATTCCTGCAACGGGTTACGGATCTGAATTTGATACGCGTCTGTTGGAAAACGCTTCCTTCCTTCGTTTGAAGAATCTGACAATCCAATACGTATTGCCACAGAAGTGGATAAACGGAACTCGTATCTTGAAATCAGCTAAGATCTTTGGTATAGCTCGTAACCTCTTTACGATTACTCAGTTCTCTGGATATGATCCGGAACCTGATATCAACCTTGTGAGATTTAACTATCCGAATACACGTCAGTTTGTATTGGGTGTAGAAGCTACTTTCTAATAAATTAAAATGAAGATTATAACAATGAAGAAAATATTATTTTCAATAATGCTCCTTTGTGCAGGTATGTTTACATCCTGCTCAATGGACAAGGAGCCCTATGGTGCTTTGAATGAAAAGACCGCAATTCAGAGTATGCAGGATATCGGTCGATTGCGATTAGGTATCTACACGGCTTTGAGAAGTTTGACAAGTGGAGGCTGGATTTATTATCAGGATCTTCAGATGGATGAGTTCCATGGCTTGATTAGCAATGGAAATAGAAACGGACAGGTTTCTGCCGGACAGATTTTGGCTTCAAACCGAGATATTGAAGGCTTCTTCGCGTCATCCTATTCAGAAATAGGAAATGCTAACTACATTATGCAAAAGGTAGAAGATGTTTCTAAAATTGAAGGACTTACAGAAGCTGATAAGGTTACTTTGAAAAAGTATGATTCAGAGGCTCATTTCCTTCGTGCATATTGCTATTTCTTCCTTGCAGAGCACTTCTGTCAGCCTTATGCAGAGAATAGCAAAGCGTTAGGTTTGCCTATTGTGACAAAGTTTAACCCTACAGGTGATGTTGCATCTTATCCGGCTCGTAGCTCAATGGATGAAACCTATAAATTGATAGAAGAAGATTTGAAGGTCGCTTACGATGGTCTTAAAGCCTATGAACAGGTGAACGCCGATCAGGTTAAACCGATGGCAGTAGAACTCTCCAGCTACGCAGTAGCAGCTCTTCAGGCTCGTGTTGCTCTTTACAAAGGCGATTATCCAACGGCTTTAGCTAAATCTAAAGAGATTATTTCTTCTGAGAAATATAAGCTGACCAAACCGGATAATGTGAAATCGCTTTGGACTGAAGATAACTCTACGGAAATAATATTCCGTCCATTCAGAAGTAAAGATGAGTTAGGTTCATCAACTGCTGTTCCATATATCAGTGGTGATAATAAATCCAGTGCGGATTACATTCCTACTTATGAGGTTTTGGCTCGTTATGGAGAAGGCGATGTTCGCTTCGCAGCTTATTTCGACCAATGGAATTTGGATATTGAAGGTGCTAAATACGCCGCATTTGTCTTGAATAAGTATCCGGGTAACAAGAACCTTTGGACAACAACAAAAAATAATTATGTGAATATGTCCAAGCCTTTCCGTTTAGGTGAAATATTCTTGATTGCAGCGGAAGCTGCCGCCAAAACAGGTAACGAAGCAGAAGCCAACCATTATTTGAATTCAATTCGTTATTCAAGAATCAAAAATTACGACTTGACATCAAGTGTTGGAGAAACATTGCTCAATTATATTTATGAAGAGCGTGCAAAAGAATTATTTGGTGAGGGCTTTAGATTCTACGATTTGAAACGCTTGCACAGAGGATTTAAGCGTTATGCTTCACACGAGGAAAATTCTAAGTTGGATGGTGTCGTAGTTAATAATACGAAGTCAGTTACTTACGCAATTGATGATTATCGCTATACATGGCCTATCCCGAAAGCAGAGTTGGATGCTAATCCACAGTTAAGAAGTCAGCAGAATCCTGGCTATTAAATAAAGTTTTTATTCCAAATAGAGTAATAAAATATGAAATATCTGAAATTATTTTTATTAGTCGCTCTGGTAGGCTGTTTTGCAGCCTGCTCAGATGACGAAGAATCAGTTAACACATCTGATATTACAGTCGGTTTTGAGAAGTCCGAACTGATTGTAAAAGAGAATATGGGTACAGTAAAAGTGCCTATAGCAATTACAGGAAGAATCAATGGTCGTGTTTCTGTGGAAATTGCAACAGCTGAATCCGGACAGAATCCGGCTAAAGAAGGCGAGCATTATCGTATAGTTGATAAGACCCTGACTATGTTGGCTGCCAATGATACAACAGCACAGGCAAAACTAAATATTGAGTTGGAATTGTTGGATGACGAAGTTATCAATGATGATCGTGAATTTGACATGACCATCACCTCAATACAGGGTGGCACGCTTTCCATCAAAACCCTTCACGTAATTATTCGAGACAATGATGCTTCCTTCTATGAGAAGTTCTTTGGTAAATGGATACTCAAGGGAATGGAGCAGTCAGCTAATACACCAAAAGGTGAATATGTACCATTTGAAAGAGAAGTTACTATTTCCGGACCAGCTGATGAATCTGATCCAGAATATAATAAGTACTTGACAGTTTCTGCTCCGGCTTTCTTAAATCTTGGTGCTGATTTGAACTTCACTTGGAAATATGCTTACACCTTTGATAAGAGTAAGAAAACCGGAACGTTGTCTCTTGTTCAAGGTAAAGAGGTTTCTAATTTCAATAACAAGTTTTCTTGGGTGTTCTTATGTCAGAATGACTTCACCGATACCTGGAAGCTCACTTCTGATAATAAACTACCCAATACGATTACATTGGATGGAAGTCAAGTGATTTATCTCTACGGAGGTGAAATTTCAGCTAACGATCCCGGTGCATGGGCTTTATATAAGTTCGAGTCTCTGACAAGGGTTGTCGGTAAGAAATAATTTTATCTTTCTAAGATTTAGGGAGAACATTTGCTTGTTCTCCCTAATTTAGATTATAAACATTGCTTAACTAACGTTTTTTATGAAATATTTATTTTCTTTATTGTTCGCTCTGCTATTTTCTGTATCTTCATTTGCCGAACCCGCATGGTCCGGGCTCTGGCGTACAGTGAAACTTCAGAACGGAAAGCTCATAAAGGTTGAGCTGAAAGGCGATGAGCACATGCATTATTGGCAGTCTGAAGACGGAACAAAATATGTTTTGAATTCCAACAACATTGCTGAAAAGGCAGACATGGATCTGCTGATTGCCAATGCAAGACGTAGTTTGTCTCTTGCAGGTACAAGAGTATCTGCTTTCGATGAAGCCACCTATCGTCGTACCCGCTCTCTTAAGTCTGCACGTAAAGCCGGTAGATTTGAGGGTAAAAAGAAAGGCTTGATTATATTGGCTCAGTTCTCCGATAAATCATTCTCATTATCTAATCCTCAGGAGTATTATAATCGTATGGCAAACGAGCCCGGTTTTAGCGATGGTGGATCGTATGGTAGCGTTCATGATTATTTCCATGATCAAAGTGACGGTAAATTTAACTTGGAATATGATGTTGTGGGCCCGGTTACCTTAGGTTCTTATGCTACTTACGGTGCTAATGTGGATGGAAGTGATGCCAACCCTGCTCTAATGATTCAGTTAGCTTGTCAAAAGGCAAATGATTTGTTTCCAGACAAGTTGCATTGGGCTGATTATGATTGGGATGGTGATGGCAAAGTAGAACAGGTTTATGTTATTTATGCAGGTCGTGGCGAAGCCAGTGGTGGAGATCCCGATACGGTTTGGCCTCACAAAAGTACCCTTAAACGTCAAGGTTCAAGTGATATGACTTTGCATTTTGATGGTAAAGAAGTTGCTGTCTATGCTTGTTCCAACGAGATGTTGACCGAAACAACCTTGGCAGGTATAGGAACAATTTGTCATGAGTTCTCTCATTGTTTAGGTTTTCCCGACTTATATGATATAGATTACGACAAAAATGGTAGAAATCCCGGTGCAGGAGGTTGGGATTTGATGGATAATGGAAATCATAATAAGAACGGATTCTGCCCTGCCGGTTATTCAAGTTATGAAAAAATGTCTGCCGGTTGGTTAGAGCCAATAGAGTTGTCTGCTACGCAGAAGATAGAGAACTTAAAGCCTTTGTCCCAAAAAGGGGAAGCTTGTGCGGTGTTAAACAAGGCACACGATTTAGAGTTCTTCTTATTGGAGAACCGCCAACCAATTAAATGGGATTCCGGTCTGCCCGGGCGTGGACTACTCATTTGGCACATGGATTTTGATGCTTATATTTGGGCAAATAACAAACCCAATACCACAGGTCCATATTGGACCAACTCAGGAACCAAGAATAATGATCACCAACGTTTGGTACCCATTCCGGCCGGTGGCAGTATATCTGACTATCGGACAATGGCTTTTCCTCAGGGTTCTGCAAATAGTTTAACGAATAATACTAATTATCCCGGTCAGGATCTCTACAATCCAAATTCCGATGGTACGCATAAAATGAATGTATTGATACAAAACATCACCCAGAACGATGATCAGACAGTATCTTTCTCCTTTGGTTTGTACGAGTCCGGATCGGTAGGCGACAATGTGGCATTCTACGAGTCTTTTAACAAATGCTCCGGAAAGGGTGGTAACGATGGTGCTTGGATGGGCTTGATCAATCAGATGGGTGCAACGGCACATTTCCATCCTGATGTTGAAGGTTGGTCAAGTACCAAGACTGGTGGAGCCTCTCAGTGTGGCTTGTTCGCATCCGAAGTTACAAGTCCTGAAATAGATTTGTCCGGCGATTATGATTTGTCATTTTTCAGTGGTCCTTTTGGTTCGCAGGATGCAACGCTTTCGATAGAAATTTTGGGCAATGCTTCTGTCAATCCAACATCATTCAATATTGCTGCAAATCAGTTCAACGAGTGTAAAGCAAAGATAAAGGCTTCGGGGAAATTTAAGATTAAGTTCAAGTCTTCTTCATCTTATCTTTTCCTTGATGAAGTGAAAATTGCCAAAAAAGTAGATGACGGAATTAAGGCAGTTAATGATGTGAATGTAGGTCGCCAATCTTACAATAATCGCATTTATTCATTGAATGGTGTCTTTATGGGCACAGACATCACGAAACTTCCTCATGGTGTTTATATCGTTAATGGAAAGAAATTCGTGAAGTAAGAATATGCGGTCTGATGACATCATGAATAAGATTTAGAACAAACCTTTGAGAACCTACGATGAAAACGCATGTGTAAAAATATTTTTTATCCATGTATTTTCTCTCTCGAATGTAGAGGTTGGCTGGTGACAGCCGACCTCTTTTTTTTGATGCCTATGGAGCCTTCATTGTTTTTTCAGAATGGTTGGGGTAAAATCGGGTAAGGATTTTGCCCAATGGACTATTGATTTGCAAAAGGTTAGCTTTCGCATTGTAAAAGGTTAGCTTTCGCTTTGTAAAAGGTTAGCTTTTGCATTGTAAAAGGTTAGCTTTTGCAAACGACTTTGTAAGTGGCTGGAAATTAGAGAGATAGTTGTTGGTTATGAAGGCTGTGAAAAAGCATGGTTTTTACTGTCGGTTTTACATTCGTTTCGTTTACTTTCTCGGGCAAAAAAGCGCAATGAAATGAACCACTTGTCCATCACTTCTAAGGTATCGGTGATGGGAACAGTCGTTATGTTTGTCCTTGCACTGAAGATACAATTCACAGGTTGGAAACGAGTGATGGGTCTTTTTTGCGGACGCACTGTTCAGACCGTTGCACTTATAGTGGCTTGGGCTTGCTGATTGTGGGTTCGCATCATCGTTGTGCTGACAAACTTAACGTCTTTCCAAGAGGCTGAGTTGTTGGACGTATAAGTTTTCAGCGTAGGATTGTTTTGTTGGTTTTTCCATTGCTGCTTCTAACGATATTAATTCCACGCTTCAGTTTCTTTATTTTTCTACCGGATAAATCGTATATCTCCTTTGTGGTTGTTTGTTCGGGGGTGTTGAGTTGTGCAATTCCATTGTCGATGTCGGGCTTAATCACTATCGTTCGCTTTCCTATTGGCTCGTTTTGTATGCAGAACGAATGATACTCACTGTTCCATTTAGCGTTCTTTGGAGCGATAAGCAATGAATTGTCCAACTCAACGTTTGCAAGCTCGCCAATGGTGAGGTACTTCCCATAGGCGTTTACGGCAGCGTTTTTAATGATTAGTTGCTCGTTTTTCATGCCGGTTACCCCCGTAATTCCCCACAGTCCCTTTGCACCTATTCTGCAATTGGTGATGGTGAGTTTGCTGTCGTACCCCGTAAACATTGCGCTTTGTTGTTCCGTTTCCACTTTTAAGGAGTCGCCGGTAATCGTCATGTTTCCGTTTGCATCGTTATAGATACCGATTCCATGGACAGATTTTATGGAGTTGTTCCCTTCGAGCCGGATGGTCAGATTCTTCATTCCGCTTTTTATTCCATTGTCATCTTCTTTCGCCTCAATGACGGCATCTTTCAGGGTCAGCGTGTTTGTGGTATTGTCAAAAGACACTTCTCCCGATTTTAGCCATTCGCCCGTAAGGTTTTCCACATTCTCCGATGTGATTTGCGTTCCTGCGATGAACAGCTCGTAATTTGTTTGGGCAAAACCGATTGACGGACACATACCCGCGACAAGAAGTAGCGTTGTCGCAGCCAATACTCTCAGTGTGGATTTTTTATTCATGGTTTTTGAATTGTAAATGAGCAATCTATAAAATATCAGTTGCTAATTTACGATTTTTTTTGTGATAATATATCAAAAGCACAAAGAAAATCATAGTTTCGATTAAAAATCTTAGGTATTTATTGTGTATATCGAGAAAAACAACTAATTTTATCGCCTGATTTCAATTTGTAGCTTAATAAGCCATACATAAATGGAAAAACAAAACGATAAAAAATCTTCTACCGTGAGAAAACGAACCCTGCCCAATGGCGTGATGTGTTTGCTGATTATTCTTTTCTTGTTCGGTGGGATAGGATGGAAAATGGGTGTCGCCCCGATGTTGAACACCATCATGCACACAGCTCACGACCTGTTGCTCAACACATGCTTCTATCTGATGGCCATCTGTGTGCTCACGGGTGCGCTGGGCAAACTCTTTGTTGAGTTTGGGGTAGTGGATTTGATAGAGAAATTACTCCGTCCGCTTATGCGTCCTTTGTTTCATTTGCCTGGCGTAGCGTCTTTGGGTGCAGTTTTGACCTTCCTTTCTGACAATCCCGCCATTATTACGCTTGCTCATGATAAGCACTTTAGTGGATATTTCAAGAAGTTTCAATATATCTCCCTGACCAATTTTGGAACCGCTTTTGGAATGGGACTTATCGTTATCGTGTTTATGCTCGGTCATGGATACTTCGTGGAACCGTTCATCGGCTTTTGCGGTGCCTGCATAGGATGTATTGTTTCCACGCGATGTATGCAATATTTTGTGCTGAAGTCTTATCCACAGTATGCCACGGAGAATGCGTTGAGCTCTGAATGTTTTGAAAAACAGGTGGAACGACCTGTACACGAAGAGGAAAAATCGGTGTTTTTGCGTACACTGAACTCCCTACTCGATGGCGGAAAGTCAGGAGTGGAAGTAGGAGTATCTATCATTCCCGGAGTGCTGATAATCTCCACGCTCGTTATGATTCTTACTTTCGGACCGAGTGCCGATGGCAGCTTCACGGGAAAAGCCTATGAGGGAATTGCCATTTTGCCAGAGGTGGCCAACAAGCTCAATTGGTTGCTTGAGCCACTGTTTGGATTCTCTGACCCACATCAGGTCGCTTTCCCCATTACCGCTCTTGGAGCCGTGGGTGCTGCGTTGAGTTTAGTTCCCAATTTTGTGGCACAGGGCTGGATTGATGGTAATGCCATTGCCGTGTTTACGGGGATTGGCATGTGTTGGAGTGGATTTCTCAGCACCCATACTGCCATGCTCGACACGATAGGGTATCGCGAACTGACATCGAAGGCCATCCTTTCGCATACTATCGGCGGACTGGCAGCGGCACTTGTCGCACATTGGATTTATCTGCTCTATGTGCTGATTTAGCCCATTGTAATAGTTGAAACGAAATAACGATAATCATCAAGTGGGAATTTGTTTCATTTGACGGAACAATTCGCCTTGCCTGCCGGCTTAATGCGCCCCTTTTCTTTGTTGATTGGCTCTTTTTCCGTATCTTTGCAAATGATAAATAGGTATTCAATAAGAAAAAGATAAATTATGGCAAAAAAAGCACTTCTGATGATTCTCGATGGATGGGGAATCGGAGAACATGGTAAAGGAGATGTAATCTATAACACCCCGACACCTTATCTTGATTACTTGAACGCAATATCCTCCCACTCTTACTTGTTGGCTTCAGGCGAAAACGTAGGTTTACCTGACGGACAGATGGGCAATTCGGAAGTGGGACACCTTAATATCGGTGCCGGAAGAGTGGTTTATCAGGACCTCGTGAAGATTAACAAAGCATGTACAAGTGGAGAAATCCTAAAGAACCCTGAAATTGTTAATGCCTACAGCTATGCAAAGAAAACCGGGAAGAAACTCCACTTGATGGGTTTGACGTCCAACGGCGGTGTCCATTCTTCCTTGGAGCACCTTTGTAAGTTGATAGAAATAGGAAAAGAATACGACCTGAGGGATGTGTTTGTTCACTGTTTTATGGACGGACGCGATACAGACCCGAAGAGTGGAGCGGGCTTCATTGCCGACGTACAAAAAGTCTGCGATGCCAATAATGCCCATATCGCATCTGTTATCGGTCGCTTCTACGCCATGGACAGGGATAAACGGTGGAACAGAGTCAAGGAGGCATACGACTTGCTTGTTGAAGGAAAAGGAAAACAAGCTGCGGATATGGTGAAAGCCATAGAGGAAAGTTATGCAAACGACGTAACCGATGAGTTTATATTGCCGATTCATAACTCCACGGTGAATGGAACGATAGCGGAAGGAGATGTGGTTATCTTCTTCAATTTCCGCAACGACCGAGCCAAAGAACTGACAACAGTTCTTACGCAAAAGGATATGCCAGAGGAAGGCATGAAGACCATTAAGGATTTGCAATATTATTGCATGACACCATACGACGCGAGCTTCACGGGTGTTCACATCTTGTTCCCGAAGGAAAATGTTTCCAACACTTTGGCAGAGCATCTCAGTTCTTTGGGCAAGAAACAATTGCACACTGCTGAAACAGAGAAGTATGCACACGTTACATTCTTCTTCAATGGTGGACGTGAAGAGCCTTTTGAGGGCGAGGATAGGATACTCGTGGCTTCACCCAAAGTGGCTACCTACGACCTCAAACCGGAAATGAGCGCGTATGAAGTAAAGGATAAACTGGTGGAAGCAATCAACACGAGTAAGTATGACTTTATCGTTGTGAACTTTGCCAATGGCGACATGGTGGGTCATACAGGTGTAATAAACGCCATAGCCAAAGCTGTTCACGCTGTGGATAACTGTGTGAGAGAGGTTATTGAGGCAGCCAAAGCCAACGACTATGAAGCTATCATCATTGCCGACCATGGAAATGCCGACAATGCGTTGAATGGCGACGGTTCACCCAATACGGCTCACTCATTGAATCCGGTTCCGTTTATCTATGTAACGGATAACAATTCCGCGAAAGTTAAGCCGGGACGCTTGGCAGACGTGGCTCCTTCCATCCTGCATATCATGGGATTGGAACAGCCTGAGGAGATGACCGGTGAGTGTTTGATAGAAGATAAATAAGTTTAGTATGATGGTCAGCCCTATCTTTCATGTTTGATGGATGGGGCTGCGTTATTTTATTCAAAAATGGTTTCTATCGAAAAGTCATGGAAAGAGGCACTGCAAAAAGAATTTAGCAAGCCTTATTTCCTGCAACTGACCAAAAATATTCACCGAGAATATAGGGAAACAACTTGTTATCCTCCCGGAAAGTTGATTTTTAACGCTTTCAATCTTTGTCCGTTTGATGACGTGAAAGTGGTTATTCTCGGACAAGACCCTTATCATGAACCCGGTCAGGCGATGGGTTTGAGCTTTTCCGTTCCGGAAGGGACGATGTTACCCCCCTCACTCATTAACATATACAAGGAGATAGAATTAGATATGGGAAAGCCCGTAGTCAAGACCGGCGATTTGACACACTGGGCAAAACAAGGCATTTTGCTGCTCAATGCCACTCTGACGGTTCGCGCTCATCTTGCGAATAGTCATCAACGGTTGGGGTGGGCTAACTTTACGGACGCAGCTATCAAGGCTTTAAGCGAACATCGGGAAAACATTGTCTTCATGCTGTGGGGTGGTTTTGCTCGTTCCAAGAAGTATCTTATCGATGCTTCGCGACATTTCATCTTGGAATCGGTTCATCCTTCGCCATTATCTGCCAATAGAGGAGGCTGGTTTGGTCAGCATCAATTTTCCCGCTGCAATGATTATTTGATGTCAAAGGGCATTGAACCCATTGTTTGGTAATGTTTTTTTTGTTTAGAAAAACACGATAATAATCGTGTTTCTTATCTCATTGTTGTAACTTTGCAGCCGAAAAAATAAATCATTTATCTCGGATTTCAACATAAAGTTACGCCGATGAGTAGAATGTCCATGATGCCTATATTGCAGATAGGCAATGTACTTGTTTCTCCCGACATCATTACGGAGATGTTTTGTTGCGATTTGGATGTCTGCAACGGCATCTGCTGTGTTGAGGGAGATGCCGGCGCACCGGTTTCTCTTGAGGAAATTGGCGCGATAGAGAATATGGTTGATAGTGTTTGGGACGACTTGTCGGCTTCTGCTCAATCGGTTATCGACAGGCAGGGTGTTGCTTACACTGATGGTGAAGGCGACTTGGTGACAAGCATCGTGAGTGGAAAGGATTGCGTGTTCACCTGCTATGAGAACGGCTGTTGTCTGTGTGCGTTGGAACGTTCATACCGAATGGGGAGAAGTAAGTTTGTAAAGCCCATCTCATGTGCTCTTTATCCCATTCGCTTAAAAGAGTTCGACACAGGTTTGATAGGTATAAATTACCATCGCTGGGATGTTTGCAAGGCTGCCGTAGAGAAGGGAAAGGCTTTGGGACTCCCTATATACAAGTTCTTGCGAGAACCATTAATCAGGAGGTTTGGTATGGAATGGTATCAAGAACTTGAAGAAGTTGCAGAACAGATGTTACATTCCTCAGAGCCATCTCCGGATTCCGACTTCGCTCCGGCCGTTTAGGATAAGGTGAAAGTCCTAAGGTTCAGTTCTTTCTGTATCCTGATGGGCTTTCACCATAGTGTTCCTTGAAGTACTTTCCAAATGCACTTTGGTTCGGAAAGTTAAGAGTTTCGGCAATTTGCTTGATACTTTTCTTGCTATTTTTCAATAATACGCGAATTTCACGCATCACATAATAGTCAATCCAGCTTCCCGGAGTGCGTTTACTGGCAGCTTTTACCGTTTCAGAAAGATATTTTGGTGTTATGCAAAGCTGTTCTGCATACCATCCCAGTCTGCGCTCTTTACGAAAGTTCTTCTCTACCAATGTGATAAAATCAGAAAAGATTACCTCCGCTCTGTTTTTCCCTCCGGTTTCTACCTGTTGCATGTGATAGACGATGTTTAGCAAGTCATAGATTAGTACTTTTAAGATAGAAGCAATCAGGTCGCGTCTGTAATGATGTGTGGTGTCTTTTATCTTCAGCTTTAAGATTCTGACATAGGACAAAAGCTGTTTGGCCTGCTTATCCTCCAAGTGAAAGACCGGATGTTGGCGTGCAAACAAGAATAAGGTGGACAGCAAACTAACACCGCTTACTATTTCCTGAAGGTAGTTATAAGATAAGACCAAAACCACCATCTCAGCGTTGCATGCTGTCTTAATATCTCCCAAGACTTGTCCTTTCGGAAGTATGAAAACATCTCCCGAACCCAATGTGTGCTGTTCAGTGTCATCGGTATAACTGATGTTCCCTTTTGTGCAGATACCGAGCACCAAGCAGTTCAATCGAGATGTTTCCAGCAGATGGGGAACTCCCGTAGTGCTGTCATACAGCAGGAGTTCGTTGTCCACGTTGTATATGGCTGAAAACTCCTGTTCTACTTGCTTCACATTAATTTCTCTCATATCCTAACCCAATGATATTGCGTTTAAATGCAAAAATACGGATATTTTTATAATAACCAAAGTTTTTTGCCGATTTAGATGATTAACATTCGGTAAAAGACTTCTCTTTCGGAAGAAGAGCAGAATGTTGCACCTTGTCGCGTATTATTCTATAAGAAAGATTGCTTCTTTCCAACAGAGGAGTCGTTGTTTCAGCCTATGAAAGTTCTGCTATAAGAAGTTACGCATCAATGTTTGCGTAGGTAGCATTCTCTTCAATGAATTCGCGACGTGGTTCAACATCATCTCCCATCAGCATGGAGAAAATCTCGTCAGCCTCGGTGGCACTTTCTATGGTCACTTGCTTCAGCAGTCGGGTCTGTGGGTTCATGGTTGTTTCCCAAAGTTGTTCCGGATTCATTTCTCCCAAACCTTTATATCGCTGTGTGTGAAGTGATTTTGCATCCTCATCGCCTCCGGCATATTTCTCTATGAACTGCAGTCGTTGTTGTTCCGTGTAGCAATATTCGCTGACTTTCTTGAAAGTGCATTTATAGAGTGGGGGTGTGGCTATATACAGATGTCCTTCTTCTATGACTTTGGGCATGTATCGGAAGAAAAGTGTCATGATGAGCGTGTCGATGTGTGAACCATCGACATCGGCATCGGTCATGATGATAATCTTGTCGTAGCGCAATTTGTCGGTATTTGCTTCGAAATCGCCTTCTCCTTCCACGCCAAAGCGCACGCCGATGGATTGAATGATGTTCATAACTGACTCTGCTTCGAACACCCGATGGCGTTGTACTTTCTCTACATTCAGGATTTTTCCGCGCAATGGCAGGATAGCTTGTGAGTAGCGATCGCGACCTTGTTTGGCGGAACCACCGGCAGAGTCGCCCTCCACCAAGAAAATCTCACATTCCTTTGGGTCTCTGTTGGAACAGTCTGCCAATTTTCCCGGCAAACCTCCGCCGGTCATGACATTCTTTCGCTGAACACTCTCTCGCGCTTTGCGTGCCGCGATGCGTGCTGTTGCAGCCAATATTACCTTGTCGCAAATGAGTTTTGCTTCGTTGGGGTTTTCTTCCAAATAATAGGAGAGAGCCTCTCCAACCGCTTGCTGTACTGCTCCGGACACTTCGCTATTGCCCAGTTTGGTCTTGGTCTGACCTTCAAACTGAGGTTCTGCCACTTTGATTGAGATAACGGCGGTCAAACCTTCGCGGAAGTCTTCGCCGGTGATTTCTATCTTTGCTTTTTCAATCTGTTTCGATATCTGCGGTTCGTTGTCGGCGTATGCCTTCAATGTTCGCGTTAGTGCTGTGCGAAATCCGGTGAGGTGTGTTCCTCCCTCTATGGTGTTGATGTTATTAACGTAGGAATGTATGTTCTCGTTGTAATCGGTGTTATACATGATTGCCACCTCGATGGGAGTGCCCTGCTTCTCTGTTTTCAGGTAAATGACATCGTCGAAAAGATGGGTGCGATGGCGATCGACATATCTCACGAATTCCTTTAATCCCTCTTTGGCATGGAATACTTCACAGCGTGTTTTGCCCTCTTCGTTGGGGCGTAGGTCGGTCAGCGTGATTTTAATGCCTGCATTCAGAAAGGCCAGCTCTCTCATGCGACGCGCCACGATGTCCCACTGGAAGACGGTGGTGGTGAAGATGGAACTGTCGGGCCAGAATTGTTGACGAGTACCGGTCTTGTCGGTTTCGCCAATGATTTTTACCGGATAGAGGGGCTTACCTTTTTCGTATTCCTGTTGGTAAATCTTGCCTCCGCGGAAAACCTGTGATTTCATGTGAGACGACAAGGCATTCACGCAACTCACACCCACACCATGCAGACCACCGCTGACTTTATAGGAACCTTTGTCAAACTTTCCTCCGGCGTGGAGCACTGTCATGACCACTTCCAATGCACTTTTGTGCAGCTTCTCGTGTTCATCTACGGGGATGCCGCGCCCATCGTCCTCAACGGTGATGGAGTTGTCTTGGTTGATGGTTACTTCTATATGGCTGCAATAGCCTGCCATTGCTTCGTCAATGGAGTTGTCAACAGTTTCGTTGATGAGGTGATGAAGTCCTTTCTCACTTATGTCGCCAATATACATCGCGGGGCGTTTGCGTACTGCTTCAAGTCCTTCCAAGACTTGGATGTTACTGGCGGAATAATTATTATTTTTTTCTAAAGTGTCTGCCATTTTTCTATTCAAATAATGATAGGCAAAGATACGAAATTTCGTTGGATTATGGAAATAAATCAAGAATTAATAACAGTACAAAATGCCCATTCACGTTCAGAGAAACACAACATTTGGTTGATGATGTGGGCGTTTCTCGAACTTGTGAGGCTGTTCATGTTCTTTTTGGGGTGAGTTGAAGGAAAATAATCCGGCAAAGGAGAAACGCCGGATTGGATTCATGAAATGATTTGCCATGATGAAAAGTAGATGTAAGAAACGGCTAAAGTGATATGTGCTGACACGAAAACCCTATGCAGTTGTTCTGTGATGATATGTCATAATGATGTCGTTTTCGGGCATGAAAACAGAATGTGAATTTGATGAATGGACTGTTGATTTGCAAAAGCTTAGCTTTCACGTTGCAAAAGCTTAGCTTTTAGGAGGCAAAAGCTTAGCTTTTGGGATGCAATACCTAAGCTTTTAAAATGGCTTTGTAAGTCGCTGTAAATCAATAAGTTTTTTAGATGGATGTCGAAAGTGTGGAAACGAGCGATTTATACCATTGGTTTCACATCCGTTTTGTTTGCAATCTCACGCAAAGGTCTCTATAATAAAATGAATACATTTGTCCCCGTGGCGGGGTGGGATTGCAAAAATTGGATGCGACTTGCCGGAGCAGATTGTGCGTTAGGGATAAGTTCAGTGAAGGATTGGCTTCCACCGAATATCAATGCAGGCCCACAGTTGGGGCAAAGTCTGTGCTCTGTTCGTCATGAAAGTGATGTGTAAAAGAAGATTCGTGCTTGTTATCCATTCAAATTGTGGGCGGACCGGCTGTTTGGCTAACCGAATTTATGTGTCGCTACCGACAAATTTCCCTTGCTTTATCCGAAGAGTTTAAACGTAAAAGGTCGCAATCCATTTGAATTGCGACCTTTATAATTCTTGTATGCTATGACTGAAGGGCAACTTTTAGCCCAATGATGCAATGTGCTTGCAGAGACCTGACTTCAAGTTAGCTGCTTTGTTCTTATGAATGATATTGGTCTTAGCAAGTTTGTCAAGCATCTTCTGCACTGTAGGATATTGCTTTACAGCTTCGTCCTTGTCGGTAATGGAGCGCAGTTTGCGAACCGCGTTACGCATAGTCTTTGCGTAGTATTTGTTATGCAGAGATTTTGCCTTGTCCTGGCGGATTCTTTTGAGTGATGATTTGTGATTTGCCATCTTTACTTTCTCTAATTGTTTGTATCGTAGTCCCTAGGGGAATCGAACCCCTCTTGCAAGAATGAAAATCTTGTGTCCTAGCCGATAGACGAAGGGACCATGCTGTTTTAATTGCGGGTGCAAAGGTAGCGCATTTATTTTATCCTGCCAAATTTTCCTGCTTATTTTTTATCAAAAGCTTATTTTTTTGTACTTTTGTATGTTTTAAGTTAGGTTATGTTGGTAAAAACAGCTGCTGTGGTACTGCGAAGCATTAAATATGGTGAGTCTTCGCTCATCGTAGATGTCCTTACTGAAAAGTCGGGGCGAGTGTCTTTCATCGTGCGCGTTCCCAAGACTTCCAAATCGAGAGTTAAGAAGCAATATTTCCAACCTTTGACAATCCTTGATTTGGAATATTTCGATCGTGCTCGGTCCACCCTGCAGCATATCCGCGATGCGCGTATCGCTGTTCCTTATTCCACCATTCCATTTGATCCGATAAAGTCGAGTTTGCTTTTCTTCCTTTCCGAATTCCTTTTTTATGTAACGCAATCCGAGCAGGAGAACGCCGCACTGTTTCGTTATATAGTGAATAGTTTGGAGTGGCTCGACGCTTCTTCTGAAGGTCTTGCCAACTTCCATTTGCTTTTCATGGCACGTTTAAGCAGGTTTGTTGGTTTTTATCCTAATCTTACGACCTATCAGAAAGGTAGCTTTTTTGATTTGCGTAATGGTTGTTTCTCTCCGAAAGCACCGCTTCATACCGATTTCCTTTCATCTGCAGACGCAACCTTTGTGATAAATCTGATGCGTATGAATTACGAAACGATGCGCCTTTTTAAGTTTACACATGAAGAGCGCAACCGAATCGCCGCTCTCATCCTTTATTATTATCGTTTGCATATCCCCAATATGCCCGAGTTGCGAAGTTTTTCGATCTTGAAAGATGTTTTTTCGTAAGCATCTGTTCATCCGACAAGTTTTAATTGTCATAAAAATTTATGCGACCCTTGTGGCTTTTCCCCTGTTGTTTCGGTTCTATAACATCGCCACCTCGGACTGACCGGGCTGATACTATGCGGTAAGTCCTTCGCATTTTTTTTATCGGTATCGGTCGCAAGTATGCTAAGTTGCGTATTCCGTTGCCTCACTTTGCTTGCTTGACTTTGCTCTTTAGTGTCATAAGGTGATATGGCAGCCGGAAAATACTGAGGTGACGCCATCTTGCCGACCGAAGTGGCAGTGCTCTAATCCCCACTTTAAGTAAAGCTGATGACACCCTGTATTTCCTCTACCTGTCCATCATCTTCCGGCTTCTCGGGGGTAGTCTTCAGTTCTTTTATCATCTGCTTTGTGCGCTTGTAGGTTGGCGTGTTTTCTATGGCAAGGATGATGTCCTCGTTGTCCAAATCTTCTTGCGAGAAAAGATAGATGTGTGGGCGACGTTTGTACTGCGAGTTGTTGTTGTCCTTGTAATAACGCTCCCTTCGGTCTCTGCGTTCTGCCTTTCGTTCTTCTTCCTCTGCGATGCGTGCAGCCTCTTCCTGCGAGTGCTTGAGGAGATGACTGTTCATTCCGTCCACGTCTTCGATGCCGAAACCTGTGGCAAGCACGGTTACTTTTACTTTCTTGTCGAGTGCGGGGTCGAGTGCCAGTCCCCATTTCAGTTCGAAACCGTCGCTGAATCGTCCCATGAAATCATTGATATCGTTCATCTCCTCCATTGTCAGTCCCGGATTCTCCTGTCTGTCGCTGCTGAAATTGATGGATAGCAATATCTTCTTCGAGTTGTAGATGTCATTCTCGTTGAGCAATGGGGAGTTGAGCGCGTCTTCAATCGCTTGCTTCACTCTGCCTTCTCCTTCGCCATAGCCGGTGCTCATGATGGCTACACCACCATCCTTTAGCACTGTTTTCACGTCGTTGAAGTCAAGATTTATCAGTCCGTGCACCGTGATAATCTCTGCAATGCTCTTCGCTGCTACGCTTAACGTGTCGTCAGCTTTTCCGAAAGCATCAAGCACGTTCATCTCCGGATAGATTTCGCGCAATCGCTCGTTGTTGATAACCAGCAAGGCATCAACATGTTTTGCCATTTCTTCTACACCATCGAGTGCCTGATCGATCTTCTTGTCGCCTTCAAATCGGAACGGAATGGTTACAATTCCCACGGTCAAGATACCCAGTTCTTTGCTCACTCTGGCAATTACAGGTGCTGCTCCGGTTCCGGTTCCGCCTCCCATTCCTGCTGTGATGAATGCCATTTTTGTGCCATCGTCGAGCATTTTCTTTATGTCTTCTATCGTGTCTTCTGCCGCTTGGCGTGCTTTGTCCGGTTTATTTCCGGCACCAAGTCCTTCTTTGCCTAATTGCAGATGGATGGGTACGGGAGAATCGTTGAGGGCTTGTGCATCGGTATTGCAAAGAACGAACGTTACTTCGTGAATGCCCTCTTTGTACATGTGATTAACGGCATTGCCACCACCGCCACCAACTCCTATAACTTTGATGATACTGTTCTGTTCGGTTTCCCCAAAATCAAGAATATCTAATTTATTATTGTTATCTGCCATAACCTTTTGTTCTTTTTTTGTTTTCCAATCTAAAACATCTCTTCATGAAGTTCATCAGTCTTCAGGCTCAAGGATGGAACCTCCAAACTCTTTGATTTTACGCTGTAATTTTCCCCAAAAGCTGTTTTTGCGTTTCTCTTCTTCTTCCTTGCGCAATCTTTCTTCTTCCTCTTCCTTTCGCTTGCGTTCTTCTTCCTCCTGTTTTCTCTTGTTTGCTTCGGCTTTTTCTTTCTCAGCAGCAGTCAGTACTACGCCTTGACCTATTTCCGGTGCCCTTCGAGGTGTCTGATGAATATCAGTGGTACTTGAAGTTGTTGCCTTGTTTTCGTCGAAAAGGTTTTTATCCGGATTGATGGGTTCGCCGGCGCAGTTCATGTCTCCCTTTGCCAGTAGTCCAAGGATAGTGTTCATGGTTCCGTTCTTAGCGTTGATATCCGAATCGCCGGTGGTGATGGTCTGTGCGACGAATTTTGCCATTCTAACCTTGCTTACATGCGTGTGATTACGGAAAGCCTGCTCAATGTTCTTCAGGTTTGAGCCTCCGCCGGTGAGGATAAAGCCTCCCAGCAGTTTGTCGATGAATTCCGGTGGTATCTGATAGATTACGTTCTCTATGATTTCTTCCACTCGTGCCTCGACAATCTCTATGAATTTTCTACTTTCCACAGTTCTTTCCGCATCTATGGAGTAGTTAAGGTTGTTGTCGATGTCGTTGTTCTCTGTGAATGCGCTGGCGTATTTCAGCTTCATTGCCTCCGCGTCTTTCTCTTCCATTTGCAAACTGGCTATGTCTTTCGTTATGTTTGCGCCTCCGAGTGGTAAGACAGCAAGGTGGCGGAGGATGTTCTTGTGATAAACGGATATGGTGGTGGTGTCTGCTCCCAAGTCCACAAGTACGCATCCGCCTCGTTTTTCCGCTTCTGTCAGTACGCTGTCAGCCAATGCCAGCGGAGCAAGGTACATCTCCGCAATGGCGATGCCTGCTTTCTCGAAGCAGTTATTGAGGTTATCGTAGAATGATTTGCGCCACAATATGTTTAGGAAGTTTCCTTCCAAGTGGCTTGCTTTTATGCCAACGGGGTCGATGGCGTATTGATTGTCCACTTTGTATTCCTGTGTGGCAGCGTCCAAAATCTCCTGATCCTGATAAGTCATGTTGCGGTTAGCGTCCATCAGTTCGTTTATCATGTCTCCGGTGATGATGGTGTCGTTTGGCAATTCTTTGATGATGACATTCCTCACGCTGCGAATCGATTGTCCTCCCACGCCCACATAGACATGTGAGATTTCGTGTTTCAGTTGTTTCTTGAGTTTTGCGATGATGTTGGTTAAGCACTGCCCTGTCTTGTCGATGTTATAGACTACGCCTTTGCGGATGCATTGTGAGGCGTTTTCTTTGACAACGGCGTTCACAGAGATACTTCCGTCAAGGTTCTTCTTGCCGGCAATTCCCGTAATCTTTGATGAGCCCAGTTCAATGGCTACAATGAATTCTGCCATATACGTATATATTATTTTTCTTTTTCCTTTATTCTGTTGCCTCGTTTGTTTCTTCCGGCTTTTCTTTCTTTACCGTTTCTTCTTTCTTTTCTGTTTTCACTGTATTGACTTCTTGCCGATTTTCAGTCTCAGTTCTTCTCTTACAGATGATTTGGTTGTCGAATTCGACGTTGATGTAGGAATATTTGTTCCATCCGGCGTGTGCGAGTCCATAGCGATAGAATTTCTCCAGTCGTGTTAGTTTTTTCTTTGCGAACTCACTTACAGATTTCTCGTTTGCCGATTTTCCTTTTTTCGTGGGTAAGAAGCCTAAAAAAGCGATGTGTTCTCCGACGCGTGGGACGATTTCTATTCCCCGGTCTTCGCGCACATTGATTTGTTCTATTTGGTTAAGCCAGAAGTTTGATTGACTGATTGTCTTCGCGAGTGGGGCGATACCATATCGTGCGAACCACTGACTAATGTTTCCCGATGCGATAATCAGGTCGCTTGTGTATTTTGAGTTAGGCAAGATGCCCCCGTTATCATCAAGATAATAATCATCTCCATTCTCGCTTTTTATTCTGATGATGGGCATCCGTTGTGAAATTGTGATGTTTACGTGTCCGTTTTCCGTAACGTAACATTCTGCGGTGTTCACGAATGGTCCCACCTTCAGTGCTTCCTCAATCTTGCGTGGCTCTATGAATTTTAATTGTTTGTTTAGCGGATAGAGTTCTTCTTTTACGAGGATTTTCTTTATTTCTTCCGCGCTTAGGAAGCCGGAGTTATTGGAATCGGATATATTGATATCCACTTTCGTGCAGATACGATTGGTTTTGTCCGGCGTGTTCCAAGCAGTAACCGCCATGACAAGATAAATTGCCAAGATGACATCCAATGTTCCGATGATGATCTTTTTCCAATGTATCTGCATTTTTTATTTTTTTGCTTTGATGATTTTCGCTATTTCGGGGACATAGTTATCTAAGTTTCCTGCGCCCAATATCACTAACACGTCAAAATCTCTGCTTTTTACAAAGTCCAAGACCTCATCCTTAACGATCATTTTTCGTTCTATGCCTTCTTTCAGGTTTTCGAAGATAAGTGCGGAGCTAACTCCTTTGATTGGTTCTTCGCGCGCCGGATAGATTTCCGTCAGCACCACTTCGTCGAAATGGCTTAGCGCGTTGGCGAACTCTTTGTGGAAATCTCTTGTTCGTGTGTAGAGATGAGGTTGGAATATCACCGTAATCTTACGGTTGGGATAAATTTCCTTCAAGCTTTCTGCACTTTGGATGATTTCTTTCGGATGATGTCCGTAGTCAGAGACCAACACATGCCGGTCATTCTTGATTTTGAAATCGAACCGGCGATCCACTCCCGCGTAGGTTTTCATGCCGTTCCGCAATTCATCGGCGGTACATCCGTTTAGTTGTGCCAAAGCCATGGCTGCGATGCTGTTTTCTATATTGATGGGAACGGGTTGTCCTAATTCTATGTTGTTTACGTTTTCGATGGGCGAAACGAGGTCAAAGCGAATGGTTCCATTCTCCATCTTGATGTTCTCTGCGTGGAAGTCGCCTTCGTTTCGTGCGTAGTCATATACGGTTACGCCCGGTTGTGGATGTGGTCTCATTTCCAATTCCTTGTGTATCACCAAGACTCCACCCGGTTGTATCAGTTCTGTATAGTGTCGGAAGCTCTCAAGATAAGCCTCTTTCGTTCCATAGATGTCCAAGTGGTCGGGGTCGGTGGAGGTGATGACGCTCATCCACGGTCGAAGCCAATGGAATGATCGGTCGAACTCATCTGCTTCAATCACCACGTAGTCGCTCTTGTCCGAGAGGATGTAATTTGTGCCGTAGTTCTTTGAAATTCCTCCGAGGAATGCGTTGCAGTCAAGATGGCTTTGGTGCATGATGTGGGCACACATGGAGGATGTGGTTGTTTTGCCGTGCGTTCCCGCGAAACATAATCCTTTGTGTGTCTGTGTTAATCGTCCCAACACTTGGGCGCGCTTTTCCGTTTCAAATCCGTTTTCACGAAAAAAAGCAAGTTCTTTGTGCGTGGATGGGATGGCAGGGGTATAGACCACTAACGTGGAGTTTTTCTGTTTGCACTCCCCGGGTATCAAATCCGGATTTTCCTCGTAATGTAATCTTATGCCTTCTTGCTCCAGTTTGCGTGTAAGGTTGGTGGGGGTTTTGTCGTATCCGCCCACTACAAGTCCTTTTTGGCAGAAATAGCGTGCGAGTGCGCTCATGCCAATGCCTCCCGCACCGATAAAGTAAACTGCTTTTATGTCTTTGAAGTCCATTTTTAATTCTGTTTTATCAGTCTCAACACTTCATCTGCGATGATGTTTGCCGAGTTCTCCAGTCCCATTTTTCTGACATTCTCACTCAGATTCCTAAGTTTTTCATCATCGGCAATGGTATTCAATGCCAGTGCGAGCAATGTTTCCGGTGCGTCGGCATCTTTGGTGAATAATGCCGCGCCTTTATTTACGAGAGCCATGGCGTTTTTTGTCTGATGGTCTTCTGCCACGTTTGGGCTGGGCACGAGAATGACCGGTTTCCCAATGAGCTGAAATTCGCTGATGGAACTTGCTCCGGCACGGCTGATTACTAAATCGGCAGCTTTATAGGCGGCACCCATGTCGCTGATAAAATCCGTTACTTTCAGGTTGGGAAGTTCTTTCCCTTTTAGTGTTTCGAGGATGCTTTGATGATAATATTTCCCCGTTTGCCATATAAATTGTACGTCGGCTTTGGCGGCTATCAAGTCCTGATGCTCCAGCATTGAGCGGTTGATGGTGCGTGCTCCCAGACTTCCACCCACCAGCAAGATGGTTTTCTTGTGCGGATCCAACCCGAAGCTCTTGCGTGCTTCTTCCCGACTAATTGTTGTTTCGAGGATGTTCTGTCGTATGGGGTTTCCGGTCATGATGATTTTCTCCGCCGGGAAGAAGCGTTCCATGCCCTCGTAAGCCACGCATATCTTTCGTGCTCTCTTGGCAAGCAGTTTGTTGGTAACGCCCGCGTATGAGTTTTGTTCTTGAATTAAGCATGGGATGCCCATTTTTGAGCATTCGTAGAGCGTTGCTCCACTGGCATATCCGCCAACTCCTACTGCCACTTGGGGCTTAAACTCTTTGATAATTCTTTTTGCCAGTCGCAAACTCTTCCATAATTTTATGAGAACGCTGAAGTTTTTTAGTTTGTTGGCTCTGTTAAACCCCTTGATAGGTAAGCCTTTTATCTCGTATCCTGCGGCAGGAACGCGCTGCATTTCCATTCTGCCCTCCGCTCCGACGAAGAGAATTTTCGCTTCCGGGCACTTGGCTTTTAGGGCATTTGCTATGGAGACGGCAGGGAAGATGTGCCCGCCTGTTCCACCTCCGCTAATGATGATTCTTAAATCTTTATTCATTGCTCTATACTATTAACTTACAAAGTTAATCATTTTTTTTCTCTTATTGTAATTTTACTCCTCTTTTTATTTTCTCTAAGATTTTGCGAGTGAAAAAACATTGTTTGTAACCAAGAATTATTCTGTTTGTTTTCAAAAGCTTAGCTTTCGCATTCCAAAAGCTTAGCTTTTACATTCCAAAAGCTTAGCTTTTACACCGCAAAAGCTTAGCTTTTAAAATGGGATGTATAAGTGTTTGATAATCAGTGGGAAAGTGAACCCTTCTTTCTCTTTCTGTTTTCTAATTTTCTCCTGCGTCCCGGGTGATAATAAATTATCATTGCGAATGCTCGTCTCTGGCGGTAAAACATCCGATTCTTTATGTGTGAGCAATTGTTTGTTCGGAGATGTTATTGGAAGGTATTGAGACATTTCTCGTGTCTCCCGCCCTCTGTTTGGCAAATCGGCTGATGCTGAGCAGTGCTCCAATGTAAATGCAGTTGATGATGGTTGATGTTCCACCTTTGCTGATGAGTGGAAGTGGCTGTCCGGTTACGGGTGCCAGACCTACGGCAACCGCCATATTGAACAGTGCCTGAGTTACCAACAGGAATGAGATGCCCATGGCAAGAAAAGCCGGAAAGGAATTTTCGCATTTGTTGGCTATTTTGCCTGTTCTGAAGAGTAGCACGATATAGAGCAGTGCCACTAAAGCCGCGCCCACGATGCCCGTTTCCTCGATGATGATGGCATAGATGAAGTCAGAGAATGCCTGCGACAGGAAGTCGCGTTCGGTGGAGTTGCCGGGACCTTTGCCCACAACATTCGAAGAGGCAATGGCGATGTTGGCGTGTCCCACTTGAGCGTCTTTATCCAAGTCGAAGTCTTTTGGCGCAACATATTTATTGTCGAAAAATTTGTATATGCGAGCTTTCCATGTGTCGGCGCGGTGGAAGAGCTTGTCGATGGTACCTTCTTCTTTCTGTGTTTCCTGTACAGTCTGCTCTGTGAGGGTTTGTTTCGGATTTGTTGCAGCCTCGTTGTTCCCCACCAACATGATTAAGGCAAAGCAGAACACCGCGAATAACGCACATACACCAAGCAGTTTTCCTATTTGCTTCAAGGGGACTCGTCCCACGAACATCATCAATAGCACCGTTAGCGATATGAGCATCGCCGTGGATAAATTCTCGAAAACAATCGGGCCAATGATGAAAGCCGACACGATGAGGATGAAACGAAACGCTTTCTTGTCAGCTCCTTTGTCGGTCTGCATGGCACTTAAGATTTGTGAGATGGCAAGCACGAGCGCACCTTTTCCCAATTCCGATGGTTGGAATTGTATGCCTAAGAACGATATCCAGCGATTGGCTCCGTTGGTGGTTTCTCCTGCCAGCCAAACCCATATCAATAAGATAAAAGAGGCGAAGAGCAAGATGGGTGTGGCGAGTTTGAAGTAACGGCACTTTATGTTCATGACTACAATCATCATGAACCAGCCCACGGCCAATGTACCGACATGCTTGAGGATGGGATTCCAATAGTTTCCGCCTTTGTAGGATAAGGAACTTGAGGCAGAGTACACCTCGATGATGCTTATGATACAAAGAAAGAAGAAGACCATCCAGATGACCTTGTCGCCTTTGAATATGTTGTTAATCGACCTATTGTTCATTGATGTTGATAAGAGATTTTTCTCACTTGTTGTTTGTAGTTCTTAAAGTGCTTTTACCAGCGACTTGAACTGATCGCCACGATCTTCCATGTTCTTGAAAAGGTCGAAGCTGGCACAGCATGGACTCAACAATACGGTGTCGCCTGCTTTTGCCATGTCGTAACAAGCCTTTACACATTCTTTCATGGAATGAGTGTCGCGAATGGGTATGCCGAGAGAATCGAAGTTGTCGTGCAACTTCTTGTTGTCGGCACCTAAATAAACCAATCCCACGCACTTCTTTTTCACCAAGTCCTTGATGGCATTGTAGTCGTTCCCCTTGTCTTTGCCTCCGATAATGAGGATGGTGGGCGTTCTCATGCTCTCGAGCGCATACCAGCAGGCGTCCACATTGGTGGCTTTCGAGTCGTTGATGTATTGCACGCCGGCCACCTTACACACCTTTTCCAATCTGTGTTCCACACCGGGGAAGTCGCTTAAACTCTTGCGTATGCTCTCTTTTCTTATGCCACTGATATTTGAGGCAATGCCCGCGGCCAAAGAATTATAAATGTTATGTTTCCCCGTTAGCGAGAGAGCCTCCTGCTCCATGTTGAAAGGAGTGGGCTTTTCTATCGTGTATTGCCCTTCCTCGATGTATCCAATGCTACCTTTCTCCTTGAGTTCGGAGAATGGATATTGTACGGCTTTCACATCGAACTTCTCCAACTCTTTCTTGATAACGGGGTCGTCGTTCCAATAAATGAAGCTGTCGTCTTTGGTTTGGTTTCTGATGATGCGCATTTTTGCATCGGCATAGTTCTCAAACTTGTATTCGTAACGATCAAGATGGTCGGGAGTTATGTTGAGCAAAATGGCGATGTTCGCACGGAAATCGTACATGTTGTCGAGTTGAAAGCTACTCAACTCTATGATATAATATTCGTGTGGGTCTTCGGCAATTTGTAAAGCCAGACTCCTTCCGATGTTACCTGCAAGCCCGACATCGTAACCTGCGTCTTTGAAGATGTGATATATCAGACTTGTTGTCGTGGTCTTGCCGTTGCTTCCCGTGATACAAATCATCTTGGAATCGGTGTATCGCCCGGCAAATTCTATTTCGCTGATGATGTGTGTACCTTGTTTGATAAGTTTCTGTATCATCGGTGCTTCTTTCGGAATGCCCGGGCTCTTGATCACCTCGTCGGCATTGAGAATCTTCTCCTCAGTATGATGTCCCTCTTCCCACTCAATGTTGTGGTCGTTCAACATCGTTTTGTATTTGTCCTTTATCGAAGCCATATCCGATACAAACACATCGAAGCCCTTGACCTTTGCGAGTATGGCGGCACCTGCACCGCTTTCTCCTGCTCCTAAAACAACTATTCTATTCATATTCTTCTATCTTATCTTCAATGTTATAATGGTCAGTGCGGCAAGAATGATGGTAATGATCCAAAAACGAATGGTTATCTTGCTCTCATGAATGGCAGAGTGGGGCGTCTTTATCAGATAAGTGCACTCCGGATCTAACTGACTCTCTTGTGTGCGGAAATTGTCGTGAATGGGAGTACGCTTGAATATGCGACGCTTAATGCCTTTGCGTTTTCCCGTCTTGAAGTAATATACTTGAATAATCACGCTCAGACTTTCCACAAAGAAAATTCCGCAGAGGATGGGTAATAACAATTCTTTGTGGATGATGATGGCTCCGACAGCTATGATGCCACCGATGGTAAGGCTTCCGGTGTCGCCCATGAACACTTGCGCGGGATAAGCGTTGTACCAAAGGAAACCTATCAGCGCACCGATGAATGCCATGAAGAACACTACCAATTCTTCGGAGTCGGGAATGTACATGATATTTAGATAAGCCGCATATTCTATATGACTGCTGACGTATGCCAATATGCCCAGCGCAACCCCGATGATGGCTGAGTTTCCCGCGCACATCCCATCCATTCCGTCATTGAGATTGGCACCGTTGGAAACAGCCGTAACCACAAAGATGGTCATAATGACAAATAATATCCAGCCGGCAGCGGTTTTGTGCTTACCGCAAAACGACATAATCCCGGAATAATCAAGATTGTGATTCTTGATAAAGGGTATTGTTGTCTTGAGCGTCTTTTCGGCTTCATCTTTGTGTTTCACCACAATCTCCTTGTCGTTTTTATTGCTCACTTCTACATTGATGTTAGCCTTAACATCAGGAGAAGCCCACAAAACCAGCCAGACTATCAAACCAATGGTAAACTGTCCGATAATCTTGTACTTCCCTTTCAGCCCATCTTTATTGTGTTTGAATATCTTTATGTAATCGTCCATGCCACCGAGGAATCCCAGCCAAATCGTGGTGATAACCATTAGGATGAGATAGATGTTGCGTAGGCGACCAAGCAACAATACCGGGATGAGCAAAGCCATAATAATGATAATTCCCCCCATAGATGGAACACCAATTTTGTTGATGCCAAAAGGGTCAATGCTCGCGTCGCGTTGGGTTTCGGTGATTTGTTTGCTCTTCAAGTATTTAATAAACTTTTCACCAAACCATGCGGATATTACCAATGCCAGTATCAATGCCAGTATGGCGCGGAAACTGATGTAGCCCCATAAGTGGGAACCGCTGATGCCAAAATGATCGAGCCAACGGAAGATGTAGTACAACATAATATCTTTGTCTTTTTGTTTATGACTGCTTTTTTTGCTTCTTTTTTTCGAGAGAGCTATTTAGTGCCGAATATCTCCTTTACTATCTCGTGGTCATCGAAGTGATGTTTCACACCCTTGATTTCCTGATAGGTCTCGTGCCCCTTGCCGGCAATGAGAATAACGTCTCCTTTCTCTGCCATCATACATGCCGTGCGGATGGCTTCGCGCCGGTCTGTGATGCTGATTACTTTTTTCTTCTGGGTGTTGTCAAGCCCTTCCAGCATATCATCGATAATGACTTGTGGATCTTCGTCTCTCGGATTGTCGCTGGTGAGAATGACTTTGTCGCTCCGTCTCACGGCTTCTACCGCCATTAGTGGTCGTTTTCCCTTATCGCGGTTGCCTCCGGCACCACATACGGTAATCACCTTTCCACCTTTACCGTCAAGTACGTCATGGATTGCCATCAACACGTTTTCCAATGCGTCCGGCGTGTGAGCGTAATCCACCACGGCGGTAATGCCTTCAGGTGAGTTGATGGGTTCCAACCTGCCATTAACGCTCTTCAAGGTGCTGAGAGCCAGTAGTATGTCGTCGGGCTGTTTGCCCAACATGATTGCGCATCCATAAACCGCGAGCAGATTGCTCACGTTGAACTTTCCGATAAATTGCACGCCCACTTCCTTGCCGTCAATCTCAAGGTACATGCCTTCAAAATGACTTTCGAGTATTTTTGCGCGGAAATCCGCCATTCGCTTGATGGAATAGGTTTTGATTTTTGCCTTGCAATTCTGAACCATTACCATTCCGTTTTTATCATCTGCGTTGGTAATGGCAAAGGCGTCTTTTGGTAATTCATCGAAAAACATTTTCTTGGCGTTTCGATAATTCTCAAAAGTCTTGTGATAATCAAGATGATCTCTGGTAAGATTGGTGAACAACCCACCCGTGAATTTCAATCCGCCTATCCGTCTTTGGTGAATGGCATGACTGGAACACTCCATGAAGGCGTATTCACAGCCGGCTTCCACCATCTTTTGCAATAGTTGATTGAGTTCTATGGGATCCGGAGTGGTGTGGTCGGCAGGTACTTCCACATCGTCAATGTAGTTGCACACTGTTGATATGAGTCCGGTCTTTGCTCCGAATTTCCGAAACATATGGTATAACAATGTCGCTATGGTCGTTTTTCCGTTCGTTCCCGTTACTCCCACCAGCTTGAGCTTGCGCGATGGATTTCCGTAGAACGTTGTCGCCACATTGCCAACGGCTTCTTCAGTGGATTTTACTTGAATGTAGGTTACATTGTCGGCAGGCTTTTCGGGCATGTCTTCCAACAAAACAGCCGTAGCTCCCAACTCTATTGCCTTTGAAATGAAGCGATGCCCATCCGTTTGCGTGCCTTTTACGGCAATGAACATCTGACCTTTCTCTATTTTGCGACTGTCAATGTTGATGCCTGTAATCTCGACATCATCTTTTCCCTTTATGTTCAGGGGTCTTACAGACTTCAGTAAATCATGTAGTTTCATAGTTTTCATCTTTAACTATATCTTTTTTGAAATAGCGTGTGTTGATTATCCGAGCGATAACACACAAACCATTCCTTTTCTTATCTTTTCTCCGGTTCCAATCGACTGCCTGAGTACTTTCCCCCTGCCGTTGATTCTCACTTTTAATCCTTTCTTTTCCAGCATAAAAACAGCATCTCTGGCTCCCATTCCGCGGACGTCGGGCATCGAATTGCTTGCGTTTGTGGGTTGCCGGGTAAGTCTCATGCCGTTTTTGTCGCTTTCCATGCTTCCCCAAATTGGCGCTCCGAACGGATAAGCACCGTTCCAACCATTCTTGACGTTGAAGCCTAAACTGTTGAGCACATAGTCCGTCGCAAGCAGATTCCCCAATTTTACGGTTGGGATGAGGCTCGACAAGGAGTCCTTTGCATCCGTAACGCTGAGTTTTAAGCTCTGTGCCATGATGCCTTCAGCAATGTTATGGAATACCAAACCACTCATTCCGCCTCCGGAAGCAGGTAGTCCCGATTTCTGAATGCAGACAATGCAACTGTACCGTGGGTTGTCGGCGGGGAAATAACCGGCAAAGCTCAGCAGATAGTTGGTAACCCCGGATTTATACCCCAGTGCTCCTTTCGACATCTGTGCCGTACCGGTTTTTCCGGCTACTGCAAATTTGTCCGAACCGGCACGCTTACCTAATCCCTCTGAAACCACTTCGGTCAGTATTCGCTGAATTTGCGTAATCGTGGATTCTTTCGCTATGCTTTCGCGTACTACCTGTGGCGGATAATCTATGAGCACTTCTCCATTTTTTACCACCTGTTTTACGAAACGCGGTCTCACCATTTTTCCGTTGTTGGCAATGGCATTGTAGAAAGTAAGCGTGGAAATTGGGGGTACTTGCGTTTCATAACCAATGCTCATCCATGGCAATGCCGTTGCACTCCAATTGGTGTATTGGTTATGTTTGTTCTTATGTGGCATTCGAATGATGGCGGGGGAATAGCCGATGATGGGGATTTTCAGATCGTCTGCCAATCCCAATTTGTAAATCCCTTTTACGAACTTTTCCGGGTTTTTGTGATAGTGCATATCGATGATGCGACTTACCCCCACGTTGGAACTGTACTTTAGTGTCCACGGCAGCATAAGTGTGCCATAACCTCCGCGTCGCCAATTGTGATCTTTCATGTCGCGACCGTACATATTCCATACGCCACCACCTGTTTCCACCATGTATGTAGTGTCGGTTACACCTTCATCAAGTGCAACCATGATGGAAGCTGTCTTGAAAACAGAACCCGGTTCCAATAAGTCGCTTACCGCATGATTCTTGATTTCCCGGTATTCACCATCGTCGCACTTATCGAGATTTACGATGGCTTTAATGTCTCCGGTTGCCACCTCCATGATAATTGCCACACCCACGTTGGCATTGATGTCTTTCAATTCGTTTATGAGAGCACGCTCGGCAAGGTCTTGCATCCCCACGTCTATTGTCGTAACGATGTCGGCGCCGTCGATAGGTGGTGTGTCGGTGATATCAAGGAACTTGTTTCTTACTTTTCTGCGATGCTTTATTCCGTCAGTTCCGCGAAGAATCTTGTCGTAATAAAGTTCCAGTCCGCATCTTGCCGTATCTTTCGCGCCATAAAGGTCGCCCACGGTGCGTTTCGCTAACGATCCGAATGGTCGTCTGCGTGCATTGAATTCCTCCCAATGGAATCCGCTCTTATATATAGAAAGGTGGAATATGGGGAGTTTCTGTACCTCCTTGAATGTATTGTAGTCAATGCGTTTTCCATAGATGGGGAAGTGGCGTCGGTTCGCTTCCATTGCTTCCATCAATTCTTTCTTGAAACTCAATGCCGGTTTCTCCGGGAATAGTTCGTTCAAGCCATTTGCGATGAAGTTGATGCTATCCATGAAAGCTGTGTCGTTTCCTGCCTTTTTTAAGGCATCGAAGTCCATGTATATTTTAAATTCCGGCAACGAGCTTGCCATAAGCTCCCCATCGGCACTGAGAATGTTTCCGCGCGTGGGAATTATGGGAACGCTATCTTTTTTCTGTTTCTCCGATACTTCCATCCAATAATTTCGTTTTACGGTCATGGTATAGACCGCTTTGCCGAGTATGCTTATCGAGCAAAGCACCATTACGATGGCGATGACGCTGTACCGGGGGATGATTTTTCTGTTATTGAATTTGCTCATATCTTCTTAATCTTCTGGTACATTGATGATGAACGGTGGACGGGATGACATTTTCAGCACGCTGTCCTTGTTTGTCTTTAGTATCTCTAACACGTGGCTTTCTCGCGTCCTCTCTGTCAGCTGGCTGCTGCTGGACAAAGCCCGATATTTGGCATCCTCGAGCTCTAACGTCAATCGGTCTATCTCGATTAAATCTTTCTGTACGCTGTATCGATTGGATATATAAACGATGATGAAAGCCACCATGAGTATAATCAGCCATATATTATTCCGCAGCAGATGGGCATATAAAATGTCGCCACCCAAGATCTTTTTCAATGTGAAGTTGGCAGAAGCCGGTTGCTCGTCTTCTCGCGCCTGTTCCGCAATGGCAGCTTTAAGCGTTTCTCTCTCCTGTTCTATTCTCTCTCTTTCTTTTTCTTCTGCTTCTTTTTTGACTTTTTCTTTCGCGTCTTCTGCTTCGTGAAGTTTCCCCCCTTGCCGGCTATTCGAAGTTTCGTCCTCAGCTTCTGTCTTTTCGTTGATTTCCAACTTGATGCCTTCTTGTACATCGGTATCTAACGATAGTCTGAGCGCGGCGTCCATTTCAGCGTCGGGCATCTTTTCAACAGCATTTCCCTCGAACCCTTGTTCGGTGGTTGCCGGTGTCTTTCCGATGTTTTTATCCTTCATGTTCATTTGGCATCTTTTCAGCGATTCTCAGTTTTGCACTTCTGCTTCGTGGGTTGATGGCTTGTTCATCTTTGCTCGGAGCAATGATTTTGTTGTTGATGAGGCGGAAGGGAGCATCGACATTCCCATAAAAGTCTTTTTTTATCTTTCCCTCGATGTTTCCGGATTTCATGATGTTTTTTACCAGCCTGTCTTCCAAAGAGTGATAGGTGATTACGCTGAGCCTGCCTCCGGGGCGCAATAGGTCTTTTGCGGCTTCGAGCATCTCACGGAGCGCGTCCATCTCATGATTTACTTCTATGCGCAGGGCTTGGAAGAGTTTTGCCGTTTCTTTCTTCCCACGCTCTTTCCTGAACAATGGTTCTACTACGGCTTGAAAGTCTTTGGTTGTACGTATGGGATTTTTTTGTCTATTCTCCATCACTGCCGCTGCAATTTGTCTTGAGTTTCTCAGTTCTCCGTAGAGATAGAAAATGTTGGCAAGCTCTTCTTCTTTGTAATTCTCAAGGATATCGGCAGCCGTCCTGCTCGCGCGTTTGTTCATTCTCATGTCGAGTGGTGCATCGAATCTGAAAGAGAACCCTCGTTCTTCATCATCGAAGTGGTGGCTGCTCACCCCTAAGTCGCCTAACAGTCCGTCTATCCGTTCAATGCCATAATACTGCATCCAGTTTCTGAGGTATCTGAAGTTTGATCGGACAAACGTAAAGTTTTTCGGCATCTCCCTTAAGTCGCTCAGCGTCTTAATATTTTCTTCCGCATCGGCATCTTGGTCGAAGCTGAAAAGGTGTCCTTTTTCGCTCAGTCGAGAGAGAATTTCTCTGCTATGTCCCCCACCGCCGAAAGTAACATCAACATAGATGCCTTCGGGGTGAATGTTCAAACCATCAATGCTTTCTTTTAGCAAGACGGGAACGTGATATGTGGCTGCGGTCTTTATCATTCCGCGCGATTGGTTTTTGTCGTTTCGTTATCCGCACCTATTGTTTTCCCCATCGTGTCTTCCATTGCCTTTGAGAAGTCGTCGGCGTTTAAGAACCGGCTTGGGTTGTCGGTGCTCCACAATTCAATGCAGTCATCCATGCCGATGAACCGTATGCTCTGCTCTATATGCGCCATTTTTATGTAACGTTTCGGAATCAGAAAGCGTCCGTTGCCATCAAGTGTGATCATTTCTACATCGGATACAAACTGTCGATAGACCATTTGGTCGCGCTTGTTCCAACGGTTCAGTTTTTGGCGCAGGCAATCCAACATTTCATTCCATACGCATTCGGGATAAAGCACAAGGCAATCCTGAAAGACATCTTTTCGGAGAATGAGCGAATCAGTTCCGAAAGTGCCCAATACCTTGCGAAATCCGGCGGGGAGAAAAGCCCGTCCTTTGACATCTATTTTTGCTTCCGTACTTCCTAAAAACCGCATGCGTACTTATTTAATAATTGAAATTCGGTTCAAAGTTATACAAAATTCCCCACATATCCCCACTGTACGCCACGATATTTGTCGAAAAGTTGGTTTTTTATGATTTTTAACAGCTTGAGAAATCTTCTTGTAATTTAAATATCTTGGTAAATCTTATGTCAAAGTTGTGAATTTTTTACATTTTCTTTGAGAAATCGCCATTTATTTCAAAAGGTTTCGTTATTTTTGCATTCAGTAAGTTATTATTAAGTTCAAAGAACGAAAATGGAAAAAACCATCGAGGTGGACAAAATCCTTGCCGACAAGATGGGTACGAGAGCCAAATACGTGCCTTGCTTTGCGGTGAATTGGTTAAAACACATCATACACGAAGACGAGGTGAATGACTTTTTGTGGAAAAGTCGCGATAAGTCAGGTACGGAATGGTTAAACGAGTGTGTTCGCTACCTTGACATGACGTTGAAATTGGAAGGAATGGACAATCTGCCTGCAAAGAACGATGGTAAATTATATACTTTTGTTTCCAATCATCCTTTGGGAGGGCAGGACGGAGTGGCTTTAGGCTCGATAATAGGACAACATTATGATGGGAAGTTTCGTTATTTGATAAATGACTTGTTGCTCAATCTTCCCGGATTAAAACCGGTGAGCATCGGAATCAATAAAACGGGCAAACAAAGCAGGGACTTTCCACGGATGGTAGAGGCGGGCTTCGCAAGCGATAATCACATGCTGATGTTCCCGGCAGGGTTGAACAGTCGGAAAATCAACGGAAAGATACAGGATTTGCCTTGGAAAAAGACCTTTATTTCCAAAAGTGTGGAGACCCAACGCGACGTAGTTCCGATTCATTTCAGTGGGCAAAACTCGGAGCGGTTCTATAGAATAGCGCATTTCAGCGATAAATACCTCAGGAAAGTGAATATAGCAATGCTCTTCCTCGTGGATGAGATGTATAAAAATGTAGGAAAAACATTTAAGATTTCCATAGGTAAGCCTATTCCATGGCAGACATTCGATAAGAGCAAAACACCGATGGAATGGGCACAATTTGTAAGAAGTAAAGTCTATGAACTTGCCTGATAATGCAGCGAGGGAAACCGGCTGCTATAAAAATAATCATGATGGATATGGAAGAAGAGATAATTCAGCCTGTAAATAAAGAACTCCTCAAGAGCGAACTCACCCCGGATAGATTGCTTCGGGCGACAAACAAGAGTCATAACGAAATTTATGTGGCATCCGCTGTTGAAGCACCCCATTTGATGGATGAAATAGGGCGACTCAGAGAAATAGCGTTTCGCAGTGCCGGGGGCGGAACCGGGAAAGCGAAAGACATTGATGAATTCGACTTGATGCCCGATGGCTGCAAGCAATTGATTGTTTGGAATCCGGAAATGGAGGAAATCATCGGGGGGTACAGATATATCTTCGGCTCAGATTGGCATTTACAACCCAATGGGCAGCCGGTTGTCGCGACAAGTCACATGTTCCATTTCTCGGAGAAGTTCATGAAGGAATTTGCTCCTTACACCGTGGAACTGGGACGCTCATTCGTTTCGCTTGAATACCAAAACGGCAGGAAAAACAGCAAGAGCATTTTCGCTTTGGATAACCTTTGGGATGGGTTGGGAGCTTTGATGGTGCTCAATCCAGAATGTAAGTATTACTTTGGAAAAATGACAATGTATCCGTCCTATATCCGACGCGGACGCGACATGATACTCTACTTCCTGAGAAAATATTTTGGAGATAAAGACAACTTGATTATCCCGATAAAACCGCTGAAAATAGATACTCCGGAGGAAGAATTTGAGGGCTTGTTTGCCGGAGATAATTTCAAGGAGGACTACCGTATCCTAAATCGGCAAATTCGACAATTGGGCTACAACATTCCGCCATTGGTGAATGCTTACATGAACCTCTCTCCCACGATGCGACTTTTCGGAACCGCCATCAATTACGGCTTTGGCGAAGTGGAAGAAACCGGTATCTTGATTGCCGTGGACGAGATTTTTGAAGAGAAACGCATCCGACATATCGAAAGCTTCGTGAAGGATCATCCGGAAGTGTTGCACATCACAAGTGGCGCGAATAACGTTATTTATCGCGACAAGGGACATGTGAATTGATTATTCTGTCCGTCTCTCACCTTATGCCGCTCCATGATTTTCTACTCCATGAAACTTTGGATGCCTTTTTGTAAAGATAAATAACCAAAAATAATGCTTTCAAAAAATGCGGTTTTAGAAAAAATAGAGCCAAACGGTTGCTCTTTTCTGCCAAAAAGAAGTATGTTTTTTCGCTTTTATCGGGTCTTTTTTGCAAAAGCACACTTATTGCAATTCGAAAGCTAAGCTTTTGCAATCCGAAAGCTTAGCTATTAAAACACAAAAGCTTAGCCTTTTGTGTTAAAAACTGCATTAATTAAAGCATATTCGCTCAGAGTAAATCTTTCGGTATGCTCATATTGTACAGTTAATCAATTGATTAGCTTAATTGCCAACCATTGTGTTATTTGTGGGCAGATATTCTTTGAAACGAAAATATGCCCATGATTTGCGACTGTTTGTAAAAAAAGTTCACAATCATTAATTATCTTTGGATGATAATTTCTAAAATGCACTTGATACCCTTTCAAGGGGCTTCATTTGCAAGTAATCGCACTCTGTTTTGTAAGCATTACAGATTTTGAAATTACAGCCTGAAGTTAAAGTAAGTTAATGAGGAGGACAATTCTCATAAATTCTTATTTATCCCTATAATAAATGGCTACTTTTGCAAAGTATATAGGACGAATTAACAACGATGCCATCAACCCTTGTTGCCAAAGAACTGCCCATCGTCTTGACGCCCATCTTCTTTGAGGCGCGAGAGAGGAGTAGAACTTGGTATATGCGGAATAATTGATGATAATGATTCGCTCACTTGCTTCTTTCGCACTCGCAAAGGAGCAAGTTGAACGATTGAATAATGAATATTTGATTTATAAATAAAACTTAATCTTAAATTAAAAAGTTATGGACAACAAAGAAAAGGCTTTTCGTATAGAAAGCGACCTTCTTGGAGAACTTCAGGTTCCGGCTGATTCCTACTATGGAGTGCAGACTCAGCGCGCAGTGAATAATTACAAAATCTCAACCATGAGAATGTGTGATTATCCCGATTATGTCATCGCGGCTGCTTATGTGAAACTGGCTGCTTCCGAAACGAATCGCGAACTTGGAGAAATCAACGATGAAATTTGCGACGCCATGGCACAGGCTTGTCGTGAAATCATCGATGGCAAGTTCCATGAAGATTTCGTTACCGACATGGTTCAGGGCGGTGCGGGCACTTCCGTGAATATGAATGCCAATGAGGTGATTGCAAATCGTGCTTGCGAAATACTCGGTCATAAGAAAGGCGAACACAAGTATTGCGCTCCCAACGATCATGCCAATTGTGGTCAGTCCACCAACGATGCTTATCCAACGACCATTCGTTTGGCGTTGATTCGCATGAACAAAACGCTTGTTGAGGCATTGACAAAACTTGTGGCTTCCTTCCGTGCCAAAGGGGAAGAGTTCAAGAGCGTTATTAAGATGGGACGCACACAGTTGCAGGATGCCGTTCCCATGACTGCGGGACAGGAATTTAATGCTTTTGCCAACACATTGGAAAATGAAATCAAGAATTTAAACGATGCTGCCGCATTGCTTCACGAAATCAATATGGGTGGAACGGCTATCGGAACAGGCTTGAACGCTGCTCCCGGCTTCCCGGAAATCTGCGCTAAGAAACTTTCCGAACTGACAGGTATGGAATTCAAACCTGCAAAAGATCTTGTTGCTGCCACACCCGACACCGGCGACTATGTTGGCTATAGCCAGGCAATGAAGCATTTGGCAATACGATTGTCTAAGATTTGCAACGATCTTCGCTTGATGGCTTCGGGTCCGCGTTGTGGCCTTCATGAAATCAACCTGCCACCGATGGCACCGGGTTCAAGCATCATGCCGGGTAAGGTTAATCCGGTAATACCTGAAGTAACCAATCAGACATGCTTCAAAGTGATGGGTAACGATACAACCATCATGATGGCAGCTGAAGCCGGTCAGTTACAGTTGAACGTAATGGAGCCAATCATCATGCAATGTCTGACAGAGGATATCACATGGATGACCAACGCGATGAATACCCTTCGCGAGAAGTGTATCGACGGTATCACCGTAAATGCGGAGCACACCAGCGAAATGGTTAAACATTCTATTGGCATCGTAACGGCACTCAACCCATATATCGGATATAAGAACAGTACGAAGATTGCCAAAGAAGCTTTGGAAACAGGAGCTTCTGTTTATGATCTCATACTGAAACAGAATGTTCTTTCTAAGGAACAGCTCGATAAGATACTCTCTCCGGAGCACATGTTAGGTTCTGAGGAAAGAGTGAAATAAAAAGATTGTCTTTTGTAATAAATCGTGTGTACACGGCTTTCATAACTCGTGTGTGCACGATTTATGGATTTACTCTTTCCAAATCTCGAACGAAGCTGTGGACAACGAGGCTCCGCTGGTGAGGAGTTAGAGATTTTAGACCTCGTTCCAAAAATGAAACACCGAACAAGAAAATCCCGGTATCGCACCGTTTGGATGGATACCGGGATTTTTCAATTATTATTCCACTAAATTTTATTTTCTCAAGCGTTCAAATCGTGGTTCACGTTGATAGCTTTCGCTATGGTTAATACCACTATCGCAGCGATTAAAAATATTGTAAACATGATCTTTTTACCTTTCTGAGAGCCCTTTGCTCTCGTTCTTTATGTTATTATTTTTCTTGTTTTCGAATGCAAAGGTACTGCCACAATTCTTTTGAAGCAAGTCGTTTCCCTCCTTTTTTCCAAAAAGATGCCGTTTAATTGCTTTATGTCAAGTGAGTGGACTCTTATCCATCCTGATTTTTGGATGAAGCAAATATTTTCCGTACTTTTGTTACGAAAAGCAGAAAGGTAGCGAAATGGAGAAAAACAACGAACTGAGGACAGCCTGGGACTTTGTGGAACACACGGGAATAAGCATCTTTCTTACCGGAAAAGCCGGCACCGGAAAGACAACCTTTCTCCGTGTCGTGAAAAAACACAGTAAGAAGCGCATTATTGTGGTAGCCCCCACGGGCGTAGCAGCTATCAACGCCGGTGGCGTTACCATCCATTCGTTCTTTCAACTTCCACTTTCTCCTTTTGTTCCTGAAGCGAGGATAGAATCAAAATTCAATTTCAGCAAGGAAAAACGTAAGATTCTACGTACACTCGACCTCCTTATTATCGATGAAATAAGTATGGTGAGAGCGGATACACTCGATGCAATCGATTCCGTGCTTCGTCGTTTCAGAAATCACACCCAACCCTTTGGAGGCGTCCAATTGCTGATGATTGGCGATTTGCAACAGCTCACACCTGTGGTTCGTCCGAACGAGGAGGATTTGCTGCAGAAATATTATGATACACCCTACTTCTTTAGTTCGCAGTCTCTGAAGAACATACAATATGTTACCATAGAATTGAACAAGGTCTATAGGCAACAAGACAATAATTTCGTATCTATCTTAAATCATATTCGTTGCGGACTAACCACGCCGGACGACCTTCGACAGCTCAACCAACGCTATATTCCCGGTTTTACACCACCGCCCGATAGCGGATACATCCGACTCACAACGCATAACCGGATGGCTCACGACTACAACCGTCGCCAACTGCGAGACTTGTCTGACCGGGAATATACCTTTACGGCGGAAACGAGCGGTCAGTTCCCGGATTATAATTATCCGGCAGATTATGAGTTGAAGCTCAAGCGTAACGCACAGGTGATGTTTATTCACAATGATCCGGATGGAAAATACTACAATGGGCGCATTGGCTATATAGTTGAAATCAATGAAAAGCAAATTAAAATCTTGTGTTCGGGAGATACCGAAGCCATTGATGTTCAGTCTAACACATGGGAAAACACGAAATACACGCTCAACGAGCAAACCAAACAAATACAATCCGAGGTATTGGGCACTTTCACGCAATATCCCCTGCGATTGGCGTGGGCTATAACGATTCACAAAAGTCAGGGACTTACTTTCCAACACGCCATCATCGAGGCACAACAGGCTTTTGCTTCCGGACAAGTTTATGTGGCTTTGAGCCGTTGTCGCACGTTGGAAGGATTGGTGCTTTCATCACCTATCGATCAAAATGCCATCATTAATGATTCGCGTGTAAGCAGTTACATCGGAAACCAAACTCAACAATCGCGAGAAAGCATCAAACGTCTGCCCGAGTTGAAAGAGTCTTATTACAGAATTCTGCTGCTTGAACTGTTTGATTTTAAGGAAATAAAACGCGATGAAACCGCACTTTTTCGCGTCGTGTCAGAGTTTTATCATAAATATCCCAAGGTGCAGGCACTTCACAAGACCGCTCTTTCTGATTTGGATGAGCGTATCCTTTCCGTGGCGTCCAAATGGGAAGGCATTATCTCGGCAATGTCCAATGATAAGTTACATTCGATGGAGTTCTTGGAACGAGTTAAGAAGAGCGCACTCTATTTCTATGGCGAACTGACTGAGCTGTTTGAGCATTTGATGGAACTTACAAAATCATTGGAGAGCAACAATAAAATGGGAACAAAGCGTTTTCAACTCGCATTTTCTGATTTGCAGCAGACCTATCTCGCCAAAAAGCTCCTCTTGGAAACCATCATACGCACGGGATTTACCACGAGCCTTTATCTGAAAGCGAAGCAAGAGGCAATCTTGTCCACACTGCCCGAAGATGGAAAGAGAAAGCGCAAAACAAAGGAGCGGAAGGAAAAAGCCGAACCTAAGGAGAAAACACAAGTTGTAACCTACAAACTTTTCCGACAAGGAAAGAGTCCGGAAACGGTCGCAAACGAACGAGGGCTCACGCTTTCCACCATTCAAGGACATTTAAGCCGATATATCGCCACGGGAGAAATACACTTAGAAGAAATTGTTGGCAACGAAAAAGCGAACTATCTGAGAAGGATTATAAAAGGAGTGAATACCGAGACAAATCTGACTGCCATCAAAAATATATGCAGAGAGGATGTTTCCTATGGCGATATTCGAATGGCACTTGCCGAGAAGGACTTGTCGAGAGGGTAAATTTGTCCATTCCCATCTTGTTGTCTTTTGTTCATAATATGGTTATCTTATTTGCCGATGTGGAAAATTAGGATAAATAATATCATAAACTTACGAATACCTCTTCCTCATCGACTTTTTTAGAGAAAAAAAATAGTGAAATGGTTTTGAGAATGAATAAAATGTAATACCTTTGTAATGTCAATGAAAAACCATTCATTGCAAGTAAGAGAATTAGTTTATTAGTAAGTTAATAATCAGACAAAAGTAGTTGAACTGTTTTCGTGAAGAAAATTATTCAATGAAAATAGAGTCAAGTAATTTTTTTGAGTTATTTAGTTAAGTGGCATGGTCTGTATCTGCGAGAGTAGGTGCAGACTTTTTATTTCTTGGCACAGGGAACTTCTCGGCACAGTAAAAAAGTAATGAGAAAACAACTCGTTGATAATCTTCCTGATTTCGACCTTTTGCGACTTGGGAGGAAAGCTAAATGTCTGTTACACCTGATTTTAAGTTCCATCATCGTTATTATTATCACTTGCAAGTCCTGAAACATCGTTCAAGCCGACAGAGCTGTTAAAAGGCAGGAAGTCCTTAGTGAGGAAATTACCAATCATTGGTAATAGGATTACCAATGGCTGGTAATAGGATTACCAATGGCTGGTAATAGGATTACCAGTGGTTGGTAATAGGATTACCAGTGGTTGGTAATTAGGGCTATTGTGTAATAGTGTCTGCCAAACGCACTATCCCGGTTTGGTAGAAGATAAATCTAAACCGATTATCGGGCTGTTCTTTTATGTGATTTCGTCGATTTCCTAATGTCCGATACAGATTGAATACGTGTCTTTTTCATGGCTGTCATGTTCCTTTTATCCGATTAAAAGCAACTTACTTTGTTGAAATCAAGAATAAATACTTATCTTTGCAGTAGTATTCTAAAATATAATAATATGATGCAAATAGGAGACAAGGCACCCGAAGTTTTGGGAAAAGATCAGGATGGTAAAGAAATTAAGTTGAGTGATTTCAAGGGGAAAAAGCTTGTTCTTTATTTCTATCCTAAGGATTCCACGCCGGGCTGTACGGCGGAAGCCTGCAACCTGCGCGATAACTACGAACTGATGCTCAAACGAGGTTATGCGGTGGTAGGTGTGAGCGTGCAGGATGAGAAGTCGCATAAGAAGTTTATTGAGAAATATGATTTGCCTTTTCCGTTGATAGCCGATGTGGAAAAAACACTGAATGAAACCTTTGGTGTTTACGGAGAGAAGAAAATGTATGGTCGCACTTACATGGGGACTTTCAGAACCACCTTTATCATCGATGAAACGGGCGTAATTGAAGATGTTTTCACACCTAAACAAATCAAGGTGAAGGAACATGCGGAACAAATTCTTGCCAAGGCAGAAAAAGAATAGGTAATATAACAACTCTCGAATTGAAAAGAATTTCTGGCAAGGTGAGGCAGCAACTCATTGCAAATGCTGCGACATACGAGTGTCGGGAGTTTATTGCCAACGACCCATCTTGCTTCATGCATCAAGTATCCGGTGAACGAAACCAAGAAACGATGGCGTTTATCGCCTCTTGTTTGAGCTATGGCTCGCGAGCAGTTTTTATGCCTAAAATAAGTTTTCTGTTGGAGGCGGCTTGCGGAGAACCTCATGATTGGGTAAGAACTGGAGCTTTTCTGAATGATATTCCCGATGACTTCGAGTGTTTTTACCGGTTGTACACGAATCACACCATGGTGGACTTCTTCCAAGCTCTGCGCGAGATGTTTCTGAAATACGGCAGCCTGCGATCGTATGTGGAAGGTTATGGACGCCGGAAATACGCTTCCCACACTGCCACTTGTGAGAAAATGCAAGGCATAGATGCAGTGGAGAGTCTTTGCAGCTTCTTTTCCGCTCGCCAAATCAAGGGAATGGTGCCCCAAAACACACGGTCTTCTTGTAAGCGTTTGTGTATGTTCTTGCGCTGGATGGTACGTCAGCCATCAGCTGTTGATTTGGGAATTTGGGGCGATTTCATCGATAAAAAGACATTAATCATTCCTCTCGATACGCATGTCTTCCAACAAGGTGCGAGATTGGGTCTCATCGAGGGAAAGTCCATCAATATGACTGCGGCAAGGCAACTTACGAATAAGTTGGCACGAGTCTTTCCGGATGATCCGTTGAAAGGCGATTTCGCGCTTTTCGGAGCAGACGTGAATGGCTGATAAGGACTATGCGAGGATAAAGCTATGGCACAAAAAACGTTGAAAGAGAAAACGGCAAAAGGTCTGTTTTGGGGGGCTGTAAACAATGGCTCCATGCAGGTGCTCAATGCTGTTATCGGAATTTTTCTCAGTCGCATCCTTACCACTTCCGACTATGGTTTGGTGGGAATGTTGGCTATTTTCACCGCAGTGGCAGCTGCCTTGCAAGAGAGTGGGTTTACTTCGGCGTTGGCAAATCTGGAAAAAGCCACCGACAACGATTATAATGCCGTGTTTTGGTTCAGCACCTTTGTGAGTTGGGGCTCTTATCTCCTACTTTTCTTTTGCGCCCCACTCATTGCCGACTTCTTTCATCATACCGAACTCGTCGATTTATCGCGCTTTATCTTTGCCACACTGCTGTTTTCGGCTGTTGGGACGGCTCCAGCGGCATATCTTTTCAAGAACCTCATGGTGAGAGAAACTGCTCTCTTGCGCATCACTTCTCTCCTTGTGTCGGGCATGGTCGGTATCATTCTCGCGTTGAAAGGTTATGCCTATTGGAGTTTGGCTTGGCAACAAATGCTTTATATTTCCCTGACAAGTCTCGGTCGCTTTTTCCTTGTTCCGTGGCGACCGTCTTTCAAGATTGATTTTAAGCCCATTTGCAGGATGTTCTCTTTCAGTTATAAAATCCTTATTACAACCATCGTGAATACAATCAGCCAAAATTTCCTGACAGTCATCTTCGGACGTCTCTATCCGGCTGCGGCTGTGGGAAACTTCACGCAGGCTTTCAAGTGGGATACCATGGCGAGTACTTTTGTTTCCGGAACGACAGGACAGGTAGCGCAACCAATTCTCGTGGAGGTGAACAGCAATCGCGAACGGCAGGTGAACGTTTTTCGCAAGATGCTTCGTTTTACGGCCTTCCTTGCCTTTCCTGCCATGTTCGGATTGGCGATGGTCGCGCATGAGTTTATTGTTGTTTTGGTGTCTGAGAAGTGGGTCGGCAGTATTCTCCTGCTGCGGATTTTGTGTGTCAGTGGTGCCTTTCTGCCTTTTTATACCTTATACCAAAACCTGATAATCAGTCGTGGAAAATCCGATATATACATGGTTTGCACCATCGCTTTGATAGTGCTGCAAATAGGATTGATGATGGTTTGTTACGCCAAAGGCATTGTTTTCATGGTCAGTGTCTATACGGTGGTGAGTGTTCTTTGGCTGTTTGTTTGGCAATATTTCGCACATCGTGCAATAGGTGTGCGACTTTTGGATGTGATGCTCGACATCTGTCCTTATCTTTTCATTACGTTGGCAGTGATGTCAGCAACCTATTTCCTTACGATATCCGTTTCCAATCTGATAATTCTTCTCTTACTTCGGATTGTTTTAGCGGCAGTGCTTTATTTTATGGTGATGAAACTTTGCGGTTCTAAGATGCTTGCAGAATGTATGGAATATCTACGTGGGAAAAAGGGCTAACGATACATTTGCAATTGCATGATGGGGTAGAGTGCGGCACGTAAGATTCTGATGAATCCTTTGCCGTTGGTATGAAACAATTTTTGGTAGTTCTTGATGCAGTGGTATTGTAAACGCAGGAAATCCGTCCATCCCTTAGCGATTTCCAGTTCCATGATTTTGATGGCTTCTTTAAGATCCGGGCTGTGGGAAACGATGTCTCGCATTAGTTGGAGCTTTGCTGAGAATAGCGGACTTACCTTTTGTTTTGTTTCTCGATAATTTTTGCATCCCCAAAGCAGATTGTTCATGGCGTTTTTCCAAGTCGGAAGGCTTCTGCTATAGTCGGTATAAGTGGTTGCCGATGAGTGTCTGCGAAAATTTACAAGTACTTTATCGATGAAAACGATACTCTCCTTCCCTGCGGCAACAATCGAAAGAACTGCATCGTACATGGAGTAGCGATAAATCGAGTGATCAATGCAGGGCAATTCTTCCAACAATTCGCGCCTGAAGAGCAGCGTGTGCCCCGGCAATCCCAAGAACATCATGCGCAAAATGTTTACGTTTCGTTTCCGATGGTCGAAGAATGCAAACGAACCATCGGTTGAAAAAGGGCGCGAAAGTCCGCTACAAAGCAGCTTTCCTTCTATCGCCCTCATCTGTAGCTCAATTTTGTTCAATTCCCAGATGTCGTCTTGATCAGCCGTAGCAATGAAATCACCTTCAGAACGCTTCATTGCCGATAGGAAATTGCCGTTGACTCCGTGTTTTTCTTCATTCTTGAAAACTTTTATCCTTGCGTCCTTTCTCGCGTATTCTTTCAGAATGTTTTGCGTTTCATCGGTCGAACCATCGTCTTGGACAATAATTTCATGCACCGGGCAGGATTGTCGCAGGATGGAGTCTAATTGTTCACGGATAAATCTTGCACCATTGTATGTGCACATTACGACTGATATCTTTGCGTTAGCTTTCATTTTTTACAGATAGAGATAATCGATAAGGAGGAAAGCGTTGTAAACCATTAAGTAGGTCGTTAGCAAAAAGAGAGTGATGCGTAAGCCTCGTTCCGGTTTTCCATGAGTTGTTTTTAATAAAAACGCGATGTTTATGGGGATGACGTAAATCCAATGAGCCGACATGATATAGACTTCAGGAATTCCAAAGCCCAATCCTATGTGCAGTATCATATCCAAAGTGGCAAAAGAGAATACCATCCACATGAGTTTGCTGTGCCTTCCGCACCACAATCCACCGATGAAAAGGAGTAAAATCAAACCTTCCGCGACATAATTCCATATCCAATCATAGCTTATAATGACCGGACGACTTACCAATACATCTTCCAATGTGTGTTTTTGATGCAGTTGTATGGATTCTCCGAAAAGATTTTCTATCACCGTTTTCCATCTTGGGGTGGTAACATCTGTCCACATGAGAAATCCTTTCTTGCTAATGGGTTTTCCGGTGTGCAGATTTGCGGGTTTCTGTGCTTTGGCTTTCAACACCACTTTGCGGTGTTCGCGCCAACGTTCTTGGAATGAATGGGCTATCTCCGCGCTGTCTTTCAAAGTCGTTGTGTCCTTAAACGCTGCAAACATTCTCTCCTTTTCCGCCCTTACTCTCATGGCTTGTTTGTGTTTGCGCTCCTTTACCGAATCGTTCACATACGTTTTATATTCCCAACTCCCAAATTGCCACAGCAATGCCGCTGGTAAAAGTACTGCCACGATGAGATTTGCCGGACGAAAGAACGATTTTCCGCGTGTGAACAGGTTGGCAATAAACACTTTCAGTCCATTGTTCAACGATATTCCTGCAGTAATGAGAAAGAGCAGTATGGTTTGCCCTTTCTTCATTCGTTCTCCGTTCTTGATTTGTTTGCCGGCAATGTAAATCGTGAGTAGAAGCATGAACAGCGAGAGGATGAAGTGGTCGGGACTAACGGCTGCTACCATGATGTGTGCGAAAGAGAAAAGCAGGAATGAAAGCATGAAAGCGTCATTCCGCGCGATACCAATCAATTCTCTACATATTCTCGTCAAGATGATGAAAGCGTAGAAACTGCTTGCAATCAAAATGAAAGCCACGGTGAATTGGACGAAATTGATGCCCGTTGTCATCATCAACCAGTGATTCATGATATAAGCCGGATAGTAGAAAAATGCCAATAACGGATGTCTGTGCACATCAAATCCGGTGTACCAGTCGGAAACCACGCAATAAGTGAGGGGATCGAAGCCGGACAGATGGAAGTTTCTGACAAAGAGTTTGTAATAGTTTTCGGAGGGTTCGGAGAACTTTGGATAATAGCGGATAATTACCAAAGCATTGAGGAGTATCTGCCACAACAGGAACACTGCACCGGCGACGCGCTCGTCTTTCTTTATTTTCAGAAAATCAAATGCTTTCATATCAGATACCCGATGATTAGTCCTCCGTTGTAAGCCCACAGCCAAATGGTCAGCAAAGTTATGATGAGTCTGAATGTTCTGCGTGGCGCGTCTGCTAAAACTCTCGTAAGATAGGCGTCTGCTATCGGAACGATGAAGATCCAACCCGTTGTCATGATATATACTTCGTTGATGCCGAAGCCAAGTATCAGATGTAGCGTTACATCGCAGGCGAAACTAAGTAGAAGCATTTGGAAAAAGTGCTCTTTTATTGCGATGAAACCGCCGAAGATGAAGAGCAGGACGATAATACCCTCTATGATATAAAATAGGATACTTTCGTATTCAACGAATATAGGTCTGTCCCATGAGACATCTTTCAAGAGGTACTTTCGGTGGAGTTGTATGGATTCTCCAAAGAAGTTCTCAACTATGGTTTTCAATCTCGGAGTTGAGATGTCCATAAGCTTTCCGATGCCTTCCTCACTCATCTTCTTGCCGGTATGCTCCTTCAACCATTTGGTGCGTTGCTCGGCATAATTGCTCACCTTCTTTGGATTTTTTTGTTTGCTTTTTACCTCTATTTGTTGAATGACCTCTTTCTGTGGCACTTCCAAAGCGTAATATTGCCATTGCTGAATGGCAACCAGCAAAGCCACCGGCAGGACAATTCCCAAGAGAATGTATCTGGGATGGAAAAACTTTCGCCCATTCGTGAATAATCCGGCGAGGAGCGTCTTTGCACCATTCGATGTTGCCATGCCCGCTGTAAAGAACAGTAATACAGCCGATTGCCAAGGCTTTAGCAGACTGCGTTGTCTTATTTTCATGCCACAGATATAGAATGTCATCAAGAGCAGCATGAGCGAAATGATGAAATGGTCGGGTACCATGGTGGGAATCATTACGTGTCCAAACGAAAACATCAGTAAGGTGAGCAGCGTGGCATCGAAACGGCTCACCTCAATCACTTCCCTAAGGATGCGATACATGAACAAAACCGCATAAAAACTCGACAGCACGATGACAAACGCCATGAGGAAAACGGCAAAATTGGTACCCGTCTGTCCGATGAGCCAGTGATTGAGCATATACATTGGATAGAGAAGAGTAAGGAAAAGTGGGTGGCGCGCGGTCTCAAAATGAATTCGCATTCCGGAAATGGTAATCCACGACCAATTATCGTAGCCGGACATTCTGAAATTCTTTGAGAATATCGTCCAAAATCCATTGTGTGCCCCCATCGTATATACACCGTAATGGCTTTGGATAAGCAGCGCGTTGAACGCGACGAATATCAAGAGTAGCGTCAGTGCTGGCCAACGCTCTTCGCGTTTCACCTTAAAGAGTTTTAAAACAGACATTTTTCAAAATCCAATTAACTTTGCAAAGATACAAAATATCCATCGTCCGGACATCGTAAAATCAGACAAAAACGGAAAATTCCGAATGATAGCCACCTCTTTCCTACACGAAGGTCTCTCCTTTTAGCTTGAGTTGGTATGGAATTTTTCTTTTTTTCGGATGCCGCGCTTTTCATTCGTGATTTAATTCTTCCTGTTCCGAAAGCCAAAATTCTTTGTTAATGACTGTGAAAAACGATGCCTTGCATGGTCATCGATTTGGTCAGAGTTTTCCATGAAATAGAAATGAAAATTCAACAGTTTCTTTAAGTAACCTGCTGAAAAGGCAAAAAAAATTCATTAAAACGCGAAATAAACTCGGCAAAAATCGATTCTGAAGTTGCTAAAACTTACTTTTGGAAATGTAAAAGGTAAGCTTTTGCCTTCCATTTCCTTAGCTTTTGCCTTGTAAAAGGTAAGCTTTTGCAAGACGATGCATTACCAAATAGGTTATTGGTGTTGATAATCAGGTAGTTATGATATATGTAGATTTTTCGTGTTTTTTCAACCATTGGAAAGGTTCTTTGAGAATATGCGAGTCGTGAGGTTAAGAAGTGTAAAAGTTTCCTTCGTTTTATTGTATTTTATTACTGTCCGCTAAACATCCCACATTTTTTATGAATTAGGGCTGACACTTCTCACGAGGTATCAGCCCTTTTTGTTATCTTTGCTTTTGTTTCC